>CENF01014346.1_pt1 | contig 9909 bp, 9 predicted proteins | sample 361291 | NCBI WGS metagenome assembly CENF01 (sample SAMEA2619399, study PRJEB7988) | marine metagenome | isolation source: saline water (ENVO:00002010), including | reverse complement strand
CCAATATCTGTAATAAATTTACATTTAGCATTTGCTATTGGTAAGTTAAGCAAAAATAAAACTGATATAATCGTAGTTTTTATGAGAAATTTTTTTAACATTATTTTTGACTATAAGTAAAAGTATAATGAAATTTAAGTTAAAAAAAAGTTAATATAGTTTTAATAACCCAATATGATTAATAAAAACCGTTATCTTCTATTAAAAATTGAAAAATATTATTATTTAGGCAATATTAAAGTGCTTTCTAATGGTACTATTATTTTTCCCATATCTCTTTGCCAGATTGCTAGTTCATTTTTATTAGGATCATATTCGCCACAACCATAAACTCTATAAGCAACACCATCATTCCCAGAGTCTGTTGCTCCTTTTTTAATACTAGACCCATAACCTTTAAATGGAGCAGAACCAACTCGTGTTATAAAATAGTGATACCTAAATTTTTTTAATCTTTTTAATTCTCTTTCTATTAATTTGTCCGAAGTTTCTTTTTTTAAATCTGTATTATCTGTAATTGGTTTTTCAATAATTATTTTGGATTTTGAAGGTGCTATAAAATCATAATAGCTAAGCGATTGACTAATATCCTTATATCCTGCTTCACCAGCAGTTAAATCATCGGCTAGCTTACCTGGTTCATTCCATTTAAGTGTATAAAAATTATCTTTTTTTATATCTGCAAAACTATGAAAGCATTCATAAATATCGTCAGCAACTTTAGGTTCAAATTTCACAGTATTGTTTATTGGCAACCCTGATTTTGTTGAGTCTCTGCTTCCTTTTTTATCATAAGGCCCTTTATACTGATTCATAATATACTTTTCTCCTTCATACAGAGCAGTTTCAGCAACATAAAATGTTTGCTGGTATTCATCACTTATATTATTGCTTTTATGATCACCAGCTGAGATTACAATTAAAGCACCACCCATCAAAGTCATGGCCATAAGAAGAACTAAGGACAAAACTATAGCAAAACCTTTTTCTTGTTTGTTGATCATTGGTCAAGTCCTATATTTCTTGCATTAGCAGTTACAGTAATTGTGTCCCTAAAAAATTTATCTGTCTCACTTATGTTTCTAGTATTTGAATTTTTCGTAGATGCAATTGACATAATTTTTCTTACAGCATTGCCTAATTTATCTTTTCTATAAAATTGTCTAGATGAACGAACGACTAAAGCGATATCTATAGTTCTTATATCGTTAACATCATCATTAGAGGGTATGTAAGTTCCTGTGTAATCAGAGTCTGAAGATGTAGAAGTAAGAGGTTTGCCCTTTTCATCATAGGGAATAAATACTAAATCTTGAACGTAGTCTAAAACTTGTTCATTACAATATAATGAATCATCTACTGGAGAAAAATTATGTGTAAATTCTTTTTTGGCAGAATCCCATTTCTCTAAACATTTAGTTATAATAAAACCTTTAACTTTATCACCAGTTCCTTTTGAATCTTCTATTTTTGTAGAAGCTATGCATTGATAGGTAATTCTGTATCTTTCATATTCATAAATTCCGCTATTGTCTGGCGGGCCTTTTATACCACCATAAACAATTTGAATTGTATCGCATGTACCTGCAAGTCCAGATCCTTTATAAATTTGTATTGGACTGTGTTGGTCAGATGCTGCAATATTATCATTAAGATATTTGAAACCAGCCATTCTAATTTCTCTTAAAATTACGCCAACAGTATCCCTACCAGCTTGACTAATTTTTGCTCGGTCTGTTACTTGTCGGTAAGTACTATTTACAATACTGTATGATGTAAACATTGCTGCCATCATTAAACTTGTAATTACTATTGCTATTAAAATTTCAACTAAAGTAAAACCTAAGATATTTATAAATTTTTTTTTCATTATTTAACTTGAAAATATAAAACTTTCATTTTAGTACCGCCGTGCATATTTACTTCTGATCTTCCTATATAAATTGAATCGTAAAGATTTGTTTTTTGGATATGGCCTTTGCTATTAGTATCACCATCACATTTATTAATATCATGACAAATTTTAAAAATAGTTAATGATTTTTTGTCCTTAGTGGTTACTGTGCCAGCCTTATTATCTGATGGTCTACATTTAATATAATCTTTGGAAAGACGAGAAGACCATTTTTCTTTTTTATATATTGCATGATTTTTTCCAAAATCAGGAAGAGATATATTTGTAGTGTTGCTGTTGTCACACTTTTCTAATTTCCAAGGAGTTTCTGCAATTACATCCATAAATTTTTTAGCAGTCGTTTCTTGGTTTTTCTCAGCGTATAAATCTTCAGCAATCATGCCTGATAAATAAGTGGCCTTAGTTCTTTGTCCAGAAACGTCTATCGAACTAACCGAATACTGAACCATTTGAAAAACTGCCACAAAACCTATTCCAATAATTGCTGTTGCAACGAGTGCCTCAATAATAGTGACTCCTTTTTCTGATAATTTTTTCATAATTTTATTGATTAATCCAACTACCTTTCCACTTATATTTGGTTATTAATCCAAATCTAGAATAAACTATAGCATAAGTAGGATATTTGTCGTCAAAAGTAACTGGCGGACTGCAACCTTTCGCTTTAAGTTCCGGATCAGTTGATACAGTAAACTTATGACAAAGCACTATATAATTAGATGAATCTGGTTTTGCTTTAATAGGTTGTCGACCATTTGCATTTCCAGTTTGTTTAAAATATTTTCCTCCTTTAGAAAAACATATTGTTGCTCCACTTCCCTTAGACTTGTCACTTACAATAGGCATTAATGCAGGACTAAAAGTGTTTTCATCTAACGTATGAGATGAAATATCTTTCCATTGAGATGAAGTAAAGTCATCTGATTTGCATGTAGGATCTTTCGGTCCATTAATTTTTTTTGAAAAATCAACTTGATTAATTCCCTTTACAGTGATTTGGCTTGGAGCTGTATCTTTTTCAAATTCTACTTTTACATAAGCATAGTACCCTCGCTCAACTTGAGTGGTTGCACTTGTAAGTAAATTTGCAATTTTTTCTGATTGCAATTTTACTGCACGGTCTCTACTCCAATTAGAAAATTTCGGATAACTTACTGCACTAAGCAATCCAATGATTGCTACAATAACTAATAGTTCTAAAAGTGTGAAACCTTTAATGTTCTGCTTTTGCTGCACCGGCATCTATTTTTCCTGAGCCAACAAGATCTTGAATTGATTTTTCCATTGTAATCATTCCATCTCTAACTGCTGTTTGCATGATACTAGGTATTTGATGAATCTTTGCCTCTCGAATTAGGTTTTGAACTGGAGGTGTGCATTTCATAACTTCAAAAGCACCACATCTTCCTTGACCATCTTTAGTTTTAAACAATCTTTGAGTAACAACCATTTTAAGTGATGTAGATATTTGTGCTCTAATTTGAGCCTGTTGTTCTGGTGGAAAGACATCAATAATTCTATTAATTGTACTAGGCGCACCACTCGTATGCAAAGTTCCAAACACCAAGTGTCCAGTTTCTGCTGCCGTAAGCGCCAAACTTACAGTTTCTAAATCTCTCATCTCACCAACAAGAATTACATCTGGATCTTCACGAAGAGCAGCTTTAAGAGCGGCGGCAAAAGATTGAGTTTGTTTTCCTACTTCTCTATGTGAAACGATACTTTTATTATCTGTGTGAATAAACTCTACAGGATCTTCAACAGTTATAATATTTGCTGTTCTTGTTTTATTTATTTCATTAACAATTGCAGCAAGTGTAGTTGATTTTCCAGATCCAGTTGGACCTGTAACTAATACTAATCCTTTATGCATATCTATTATATCGTAAAGCACTTGAGGCAAACTAAACTGTTCCATGTCAGGAATTTTACTTTCAACTCTCCTACATACACATGCAGTTCCATTAATTGTTTTATAAAAATTTGCTCTAAATCTTAATCCGCTTAAAGTAATTGCAGTATCAAGCTCATGAGTTGTTTCAAATTTTTTTAATTCTTCTTCATTACAATTCATAGAAAGTAAATCTTTTAAATCTTGTTCTTTAACTTCTACATCTGGAATCTTAACTATCTCTCCAGTCTGACGATATCCAAGAGGAGACCCGGCTCTTATATGAAAATCTGAAATCTTTTTATTATTTTTTGCTAACTCTTCTAATTTTTCAAACATGCCGATATTGATACTATAAATTGTCAAAATCTTAAACAAATAAACAATTTGACCCAATTTAGACGCAAGTTTTAGGTGCTTTATTTAGTTTATAAGAAATTTAGTTAGATAAATTAATTCATTGATATATAAATATAGCAAATCTATTGGGCAAAATTATAAAAAATAAATATGAAGAATCCATTTGCTAATTTGTTTAAGAAAAAAGACCCATCATCGACTGGAATTACACCTTCAGCGGGAGGCAATCAAAAAAAAGAAAATTTTTTTTCAAAATTTATTAAAAATAGATTGGGAAAATCTACAGCTAAAGGAGAAGAGATTTTAGGAGTAGATTTATCTGCTAATGAAATTAGGTTGGCTCAAATTTCGAGTAATAAAGCAAATCAGTGGATTTTAGAAAAATTTCATATTCATAAAATCGAGGGACTTCCTGAAAATGCTACAGTATTAGAACATCCTGATAAAATTGCTGACGAGTTAACTAATGCCATACAAAAAGCAAAAGTATCGACTTCAAATGCTGCTATAGCTATTCCGGTTACGAGCGCAATAATTAGAGTTGTTACAAGTCCCCTTATGACTGATGAAGAACTTAATACTGCAATTGCCTCAGATTCTTTGTGGGAAAATTTAGTACAATTAACTGATAATCTAGACGATTATTCAATTTTTCATCAAGTCATAAATAGAGACGAAAAAGGTAACACAATGGATATATTATTTGTTGCCTCAAAACTTGCAGATATAAATAGTTATACAGATATTATAAAGAAGAGCGGGTTAAATGCAGTTATTATTGACGTTAAATGTTTTGCACTAAAATCTGCAGTTGATCAAATAAATCAAATTTCAGGATCAATAGAGGATTCAAATTTAACAGCTGTATTAGAATTTGGATTAGATGAAAATTATGTAATGATTTTGTATGAGAACAATCCAATAATAACAGATATATTTATTAGAGGACAAGATAGAACAACTTTAATTGAATCTAATAATCAAGAAGAAATGGACGCCTTGGTTAGAAGATATGTTACCCAAGTTAAACAAGCTGTTCAAGATTTTGAAACTAAATATGAAAAAAGAATTAGAAATTTAAAAGTAACTTCAAATTTACCAAATGTAGAAACTTATCTTGGAAGTTTTAGAAAAAATTTGGTTAATACTGGTTTTAATTTGCTTGATCCATTAGAGGGATTAAAAATTCCCGCCCAGCTAGAAGAAAGTGTAAAATTAGAGAACCGTTCATATTTTTCAACAGTTTTAGGTCTGGCATTTAGAAAATTAGATGTTTTTGGTTACTACAAATTTGTAACAGCAGTTAAAAATATCAATTTACTTCCTAACAGAGATTCAATGATTGCACAGAAAAAGGCTAAAGCTTTTTCTAATTTTGCATTCAAAGGAATTGTAGGTGTAGTTGCAATTATTTACATTGGTTTATTTGGATTGTCATTTTGGCAGATTTCAACATTAAATAGCAAAATCTCAGACTACGATCAAATTGTACAAACTCATGAATTAAAGAATGTTGAATTACAAAAAGTTTCAAAAGAATTAGGAAAATTGAATAAAGCTTTAGAGTTAAGTGATTCAATTAAATCAAACAAAAAAATTAGTTTTAGAGTTCTAGCCCAAATAGCTTCAGCAGTTCCTAAAAGAGTTAGATTTTTAGAAATTGATTATAATGGCAGCAGTCAAGTTATAATTAAAGGTTTGGCCGCATCTGATCAAGATATTCTTAAATTAATAAGTAATTTAAATAATAAAAAATTAATCTCTCAAGCATCATTAGCAAGCATGATGCTGCCAAATTCAAGTAGTTCTGGCAGAAATATGAAGGGATTTATAATAGCTTGTAAAATAGAAAGTGCATAATGGATCTTAACAATATTACAATGGACGATCTAAAACAAAAGTTTCAAGCAATTGATAAAAAAACTTTAATTAAATTTGGAATAGGTTTTGGAGCAATTATTCTATTTCTTATTATTTACTATGCAATTTTAAGTCCAATGGTTAAAGAAAGAAAAGCAAAATTTGATGATAAAATTTTAAAACAACAAGAGATACAAAAATTTGAAAATGATATAATTAAAATTAAATCTAGAGTTAAAAAACTTGAACCGATAGTTGCAAAAAATTCTAGATTATTTCATTCGAAAGCAGAAGTTGAAGGTCTTTATCAAAGTCTTAGCAGATTTGCAGGAGCATATGGTTTGGTAATTTCAAAAATTGAAAAAAAGAAACCTGTGCCAATTTTAAAAGATGGAATAGCTCAAATGGCCGAAGATCTATTACAGCCTGATCAGATTTCATATTTTAAAATTCCAGTAGATTATGAAATACAAGGTAATTTTTTAAGTTATATAAAATTCAAAAGAGCTGTAGCTAAATCAAAGAAAATGCTGAATTTTGATAAAGAGTTGATAAATGTAGTACAAAGCGATAAGAATGGATCTGTTATTGCAACTGGAGAGTTAACTATTGTGGGATTGCCAAATGAATTTCTATAGAATTTTATTAATATTATTTTTGTTACTTTTTGTATCAAAAAGTTTTGCTGATAATCATGAAACAAATCTTGCTGAAGGTGTAAAAGAGATAGTTGATGAATTGGAAGAAGAGGTTCCGCTCAACGATCCTTTTGCGGGTAACGAAGGAACTTCAGGTTCATTAAATACAGATATTCCAGAAGAAGAACAAGAAGATCAGATGAGTTTATATAATTTTAAACTTGCAGGACTTATTTCAGGGAAAGACAATAGTTATATTTCTTTAGTCAACTCAGGTGGAGAAATTATTACAATCACTTTAGGACAATTCTTAGGAAAAATAAAATTAGTAGATTTAAGAATACACGAGGCAATTTTTGAAAAAGAAGACAAATCATTTGTGATTATTGATTTTAATAATGTGATTAGGGAGGCAAGTGAATACTAAAAATATTATAAAATTTTTTGGTTTATTATTTTTTGCTTTAGTGCTTAGCGGATGTCAAACTATGAAAGATGCTAATAAACCTTTCAAACATAATACGCCTCTAATTAAAGAAGATATTAGAAAAGATGGAAAAGCAGAAATACAAAAAACTCTAAAACTTGGACCAAAACCTGCTGAAGGAAAAAAGATGTATGGAAAAAGAAAACAAATATCTTCAGAGGCTCAAAGGAATTATTTATTAATTCCTGATACTTTTCCAATGTTAAAGCAAAGAATTACATTAAAATTTAAAAACCTAGACTTTAAAGAAACAATGTCTTTGATGGGTAAAATTGGTGAAATAAATGTTTTAGTAGGAGATGAAGTTGCAGGAGCTATTACTGCTGAGCTGGTAGATGTTCCTTGGGATAAAGCATTTCAAGCTTTATTAGATATGAAAAATTATGCTTCTGATATAGATGTTAAGTCAAATTTAATAAGAGTTCATTCTCCTGAAAACTTAACTTCTCAGGAAAATTATAAATCAGACAGAGCTCAAGCTGTTAAACGTAAAGTTGAATTAGAAGATAGTGTTGAACCAATAATTTCAGAGATATTTAGATTGTATTACATAACACCAGAGCAAGCAAAAGCTACTATTGAGGAATTATTTACACAAAGATCAGGAGATGCCTCATATGCTGCAATCCAAGTCACTGAAGAAAAAACGACCAGATCAATAATAGTAAGAGGAAAAGATAGAGATTTAGATGTAGTTGATAAGTTAATTAAAGAAATCGACATAAGAACTAAACAAGTCTTGATTGAAGCTTTTATAGTTGAGGCAAATTCAGATTTTGAAAGAGTTTTAGGAAGCAGGCTTGGTGGATATTACCAAAGAGGAGGTGAAGTTGTTGGGGGTGTAACTGCCGGAAGTTCAGGAGGTAGCGCTGGAACAGATTTAAATACTGCAGCAGATCTTGGCGGTGCTACAGATAGTCTTACAAACTTTGCTGCTACAGGAGCAACTAGTGGAATTGGTATTTTAAAGAGAACGGGTAGCGGTGTATTAAAGGCAGAAATTACAGCTCTTGAAACTATGGGGTTAGGAAAGACTATTTCAAATCCAAAAGTCTTTACTTTAGACAATCAGTCAGCAACGGTTACTCAAGGTGAAGAAATTCCATACCAAACAACATCAGAAGGAACAACAACAACATCATTTAAAGAAGCTGCATTAAAATTAGAAGTTACACCAAGTATAATTGGAGATGGCAATGTACTTTTAAGTATTAAAGTAAACAACGATACTCCAAATAGAGCAGCAGAGTCAGACGAACCTCCAATTAATAAAATGGAAATAGTAACTAAATTACTAATAGCCGATGGAGATATAGTTGTTATTGGTGGAATTAAGAAAAATGTTATTGCTAGTAGTAAAGGACAAACTCCAGGGCTAGGAAATATGCCAGTGATAGGTAATCTCTTTAAAGGAACATCAAAAGCTGATGAATTAGATGAACTACTGGTATTTATAGCGCCAAGAATTTTGTAAAATGATAGACATAAGCAGAGAGTCAGAAATAAACCTGATAAACATACTTATCGATCAAGATATAATTTCTGGAAAAGATTTAATTGATATTAAAAAAGCTTCTTCAGAAGGAAACAAATCTCAATTAGATGCAGTTTTCGAATTAAAGTTGACTGACGAAGAAAAAATTTTAGATCTTTTGGTAAAAGAACAATCTTTACAAGTTGTTGATCTATCGCAAATAGAAATTTCTGATGAAATTAAATCAGTTTTGCCATCGAATTATGTAAGAATGAATTTTATAGCTCCTTTTAAAGTTGAGGGTAAAACTTTACATATAGCTATTTCTGATAGTTCGAAATTAAGTCTAATGAGAAATTTAAAAACAATTACTAAAAAGGATATTGAATTGCATGCTGCTAAAGTAACTCATATATCAGATTTTATTCAGAAAATTTTAAAAGAAGGTGAAACAACTATTGAAGCTATTCAAAAAGCTAATAAAGAAAAAATTCAAACATTTGATTACGAAGTTGATGAAAATGCTGAGGTATTAGATGAAACACCAGAAGAAGATATAGAAGCATTAGAAAACGAGTCAGAAGTTATAAAATTTAGTACAGCTGTAGTTGCAGAAGCAATTAAATCAGGAGTATCTGATATTCACATTGAACCTTATAGATTTTCATCAAGAGTAAGATATCGTTTAGATGGTATGCTCCAAGAACAAGAGCATTTTGCAAAATTTTTACATTCAAATTATGGAGCAGTTGTTACAAGATTTAAAATTATGGGAAAACTAGATATTGCCGAAAGAAGGTTGCCTCAAGATGGCGCCATCCCATTTAAAATAGATGGGAAAGTAGTTGACCTTCGTCTTTCAATTTTGCCAACAGCAAACAATGAAAGAATAGTAATGAGGGTTCTAAATAAAGATGCTGGTGATATTAGTTTAGAACAATTAAATTTTGATCCAAATGATCTTAAGAATTTAAGAAAAGCAATTCACGGAACACAAGGATTAATATTAGTTACTGGACCAACGGGTTCTGGTAAAACAACTACTCTTTATAGTATTTTAAAAGAAGTTTCTCAGCCTCACTTAAATATTTTAACAGCTGAGGATCCGGTCGAGTACGAATTAGATGGAGTTGCACAAGTCCAAATTAAAGATGATATTGGTTTATCTTTTGGCGCGGCTCTTCGTTCATTTCTAAGACAAGACCCAGAGATAATTCTTGTAGGAGAGATGAGGGACAAAGAAACAGTAGATATAGGATTAAAAGCTGCTCTTACAGGTCACTT
>CENF01097559.1_pt1 | contig 9934 bp, 9 predicted proteins | sample 361291 | NCBI WGS metagenome assembly CENF01 (sample SAMEA2619399, study PRJEB7988) | marine metagenome | isolation source: saline water (ENVO:00002010), including | reverse complement strand
AGTAATTCTGAAGTTTTTGTTATTATTGAAAATAATTTTTCATCATCGACTTTGTTCATCCAATGAACATTGGGATGTCGTCCTGAAATATTATTAACATCAACGACTGTTTGTCCAATTGTTAATTTGGACTTCGTTTCAACCTCGACATTTACAACCTCACCGGTAGTAAGACTATTGTCTACCAAATATGCTGTAACAAAAGCATCGTGTACCGGTGTGCCATCTGGAAATTTTTCTTTAATTATTTCTAAATCTAATAAAGAACCGAGTAATCCTGAAAGTAGTTTCCCTGTTTCTGATCCTGTAGCAACAATTGTTTCTATTCTTTCTTTTGTTGAGATTGCCTGATGTGTAACATCCAGACCCATCATAACTAATGGCACTCCTGAATTTAATACAATATCAGCAGCTTCTGGATCTACTAATATATTAAATTCCGCAACCGGAGTGTGGTTTCCCATTCCAGCGCCTCCACCCATAAATACAATTTTTTCAATGTTGTTTTTTGTATTCGGAAAATCTCTTATTAATTTTCCAATATTTGTCATTGGACCAAGAACAGCTAGAGTAATTTTTTCATCACTATTCTCAAGTATTTCTCTCAAATACTCTACGGCACCTATACCTTCTTCTTTCTTAGTGGGTTCAGGAAATGGAACAAAATTTAATCCGTCTGTTCCGTGAACCCATTCAGCTGTTTCTAGTTCTCTTTCTAGCGGCTCCGCCTCGCCTTGGTATACAGGTATTTCATTTCTATTTGCATGTTCTAAAATTCTGAGTGCGTTTTTAGTTCCAACGTCTACTTTTACATTGCCAGCAACAGTGGTTATCCCTAAAAGTTCTTCATTTGTAAAATGTGCTAAAGCTATGAGTATTGCAACAGCATCATCAGTGCCTGGGTCAGTATCTATTATTAATTTCATAAAGCTTTATGTTTTAAATTTTATGATTCAGTATCAACAAAGTCAACTTGAGGTTCATTTGGTGCCTCAACAGCTTCGAACTTAAGAATGCCATCTTTGTCTTCTAGCGAAACTATTATTGTTGACCCTGCTTTATATTTTCCTTTTAACAGTTCTTCGGAAAGTGGGTCTTCCAAAAGTCTTTGAATAGACCTTCTTAAAGGTCTAGCTCCAAATTCTTTATTGTAGCCTTCAGTTGCTAAGTGCTGCTTTGCTTCGTCTGAAAGAACTATTTCTAAATCTGAATTTTTTAATTGCTTGTGAACTCTGTCAAGCATGAGGTCAACAATTTCTTTAACTTCATCAAGTGTTAACTCATGGAAAACTATTGTTTCATCAATCCTGTTTAAAAATTCTGGTTTAAAATATCTCTTCAGTTCTTCATTAACTTTTGATTTCATCTTCTCGTAAGAACCGCCGTCATCTAAATTACTAAATCCAATATTTTTACTTAAGTCTTTTGTTCCAAGGTTAGAAGTCATGATAATGACAGTGTTTTTGAAGTCTACTGTTCTACCCTGGGCATCTGTTAATCTTCCGTCTTCAAGAATTTGCAAAAGAGTATTGAATACGTCTGGATGAGCTTTTTCAACTTCATCTAATAGAACAACACTAAATGGTTTTCTTCTTACAGCTTCTGTTAGTTGGCCCCCCTCATCGTAACCAACATATCCAGGAGGAGATCCAATAAGCCTGCTTACAGTATGTTTTTCCATATATTCTGACATATCAATCTGTATCAAGGAGTCTTCGTCACCAAATAAAAATTCTGCTAAAGCTTTTGCTGTCTCAGTTTTTCCGACACCTGAAGGGCCCAAGAATATAAATGATCCTGATGGTCTTTTAGGGTCTTTTAGACCAGATCTTGTTCTTCTAATAGCTTTAGAAACTGCTGTTATTGCTTCTTCCTGACCAACAATTCGTTTATGAAGTTCTTTTTCCATTTCAAGTAATCTTGCTGTTTCTTCTTGTGTTAATCTATGTACCGGAATACCAGTCCATTGTGCTAAAACTTCTGCTATTTCTTCTTCATCAATAACCATATCCACTTCTGATGAAGAAACACCTTCTAAACTGTCTATCTCATCTATGACCAATTTTTCCTGATCCCTAATTTGTGCTGCTTTCTCATATAATTGAGAGTGAACAGCATCAATTTTTTGCTCTCTTAAGTTTTTTAATTTTTCAGAAAACTCTTTTTGTTCTCCTTCAAGAGGTTTCTTATATACCCTCATCCTGCTTCCGGCTTCATCAATCAAGTCGATTGCTTTATCTGGTAAAAATCTGTCAGAAATATATCTATCAGCCATGTTTACTGCAGATACAATAGCTTGATCTGTAAACCTTACGCCATGGTGTACTTCATATCTATCTTTCAAACCATCTAATATTTCTATAGCATCTGAAAGGTTTGGTTCATCAACTTGTACTGATTGGAACCTTCTCTCTAATGCAGCATCTTTTTCAAAATGCTTTCTGAATTCTTCTAAAGTTGTAGCACCAACGGTTTGTAGTTCTCCTCTTGCAAGCATTGGCTTCAAAATAGAAGCCGCATCAATAGCGCCTTCTGCTGCACCGGCTCCAACTAACGTATGAATCTCATCAATAAATAAAACTATGTCTCCTCTTGTTTTAATCTCTTTTAGTACTTTTTTAAGTCTCTCTTCAAAATCTCCTCTGTATCTTGAACCTGCTACTAAAGCTGACAAGTCAAGAGTGTATATTTGCTTACCTTGAAGAGTTGATGGGATATCTCCCGAAATAATTTTCTGTGCTAGTCCTTCTACAATAGCTGTTTTTCCAACTCCAGGCTCCCCAATAAGTACAGGGTTATTTTTTGTCCTTCTTGATAATATTTGCATTACTCTTTCAATTTCAGTTGTTCTACCAATGACTGGGTCTAATTTACCTTCTTTAGCCATACGTGTTAAATTTCGACCAAACTGATCTAGTATTGCAGATCCCGTTCCAGAACCTGGTCTTTCTCTTCCTCCAGTAGAGGCAGCCTGTGGTTTTTTTCCTTCATCAGAATTAGAAATTAATTTAATCACAGTTTGTCTTACCTGTGATAATTCTGCACCTAGTTTTTTCAAGACTTGAGCTGCAACACCCTCTCCCTCTCTTATCAAACCAAGTAAGATATGCTCTGTTCCAATATAGTTGTGACCTAGTTGAAGAGCTTCTCTCAGTGATAGTTCTAATACTTTTTTTGCTCTTGGTGTAAAAGGGATATGTCCGCTCGGAGATTGCTGTCCTTCTCCTATAATTTCTACAACCTCAGACCTAACGCTATCAATATTAATATTTAGTTCCTCTAGAGCTTTAGCGGCATGTCCTTCTCCTTCTTGAATTAAACCAAGTAAAATATGCTCTGTGCCAATATAGTTGTGATTTAAACGCCTCGCTTCTTCCTGAGCCAGGACAACAACTCTTCTTGCTCTGTCTGTAAATCTTTCAAACATACATCTATATTAATAAGACTTTGTTTATACATCTAAATCAAAATTCCAACTATTTATAAAAGTCTCTTATTCTTGTGTGTATGGAGTCAAATAGCCTTAAAAAAATTATACCTATCGAACAATTATGGATTAATTTAGAAAATTTTGAAAACAGATTGTATGAAATAAGTAGTTCAAAAGACTCATATTTAAATGATATTTCACAATATTTAATAAAGGCTGGCGGGAAAAGATTTAGGCCTGTTTGCACCCTTCTAGCTGGAGAACTGGGTAATGGTAATAATGAAAAAATTATTGATGCTGCTGTAGCTGTTGAGTTAATTCACTTAGGAAGTCTTTACCATGATGACGTAATCGACGAAGCCGAAACCAGGAGAAGCGTTGAAAGTGCTAATGTAAAATGGAACGCGACTTTATCTATACTGGCAGGAGATTATCTGCTTGCAAGATCTTCAGAACTAGCAGCTGAAACTTTGGGACTTGAGTCTGTAAAATTATTAGCATCCACATATGCGGAACTTGTTGAAGGACAAACAAAAGAAGTTCAATACCAATACGACACAGACCACAGTACAAGTGATTATATGAAAGTTATAGAGGGGAAAACAGCAAGCTTAATAAGAACTAGTGCAAAACTAGGAGCTATGGCAGCTGATTGCGACGAAAAGACTACTAAAGCAATTAGTAAATGGGCTTGGCACAGTGGATTGATTTTTCAAATAACAGATGATATTTTAGATTTGAGCTCTACTACAGAAACTCTTGGTAAGGAAGCTGGTAAAGACATTCTTGAAGGAACCTACACTCTCCCTGTCCTGATTGCTTTGTCTAAAAATAAACAAAAAATAAAAAAATTACTAGAAGATATAAAAAACTCAGAAGTTGATTTATCAGATTTTATTGAAGAATTTAATAATGAAACAATAATCAATGAATCTAAAAAATACATAGATCACCACTTTAATGAAGGCATGCAAAGTTTAGGAGACATACAGGATAGTAGAATCAAAGAAATCCTTGTTGACATAAGCAACTATCTTATAAATAGAAGTAATTAATTTTCTGGTTTTAAGTGTGGAAAGGCCAAAACTTCTCTTATTGAGGTGTTATTAGTTAAAATCATTACAAATCTATCAATTCCAAATCCTAATCCTCCAGTTGGTGGCAATCCATATTGAAGGGCCTCTACATAATCTTCATCTTCAACATGTGCCTCTTCGTCTCCTTTAACTTTTTGTTCCGCCTGAATTTTTAATCGACTTTCTTGTTCTTCAGAATCAATTAGTTCAGAAAATCCGTTAGCTAGCTCACTTCCAAATGCAAATAACTCAAACCTTTCAGTTATACCTGGTTTTTTCTTTTTTTCTCTAGCAAACGGGGATACTTCAACCGGATAGTCTGTAACAAAAGTAGGGTTTATAATATCATCCTCAATATAGTTTTCAAAAAGCTCATAAACTAATAGCCCAATTGTCTTCGCTTCTGGTTTAGTGTCTAAATTCTTTTTTAATGCACTCTTTACTTTCTTTATATCAGAGTCATGCTTTATCTCAACTTTAAACTTTTGTGAAACAAGTTCATACATACTAACTCTTTTCCATGGCCTAGAAAAATTAGCTTCACTATCCATAAATTTTAATTTTTTATCAATGCCCAATTCATCAAAAATATGTATGCACAAATTCTCTACCATATCCATTACCGTAATTGCATCAACATATGCTTCATAGCTTTCCATCATTGTAAATTCGGGTGAGTGCGTTTGATCTATGCCTTCGTTCCTAAATACTTTTCCTAATTCAAATACTTTTTCAAATCCTCCAACGATTAATCTTTTAAGATATAGCTCTGGAGCTATTCTGAGATACATGTCCAAATCAAGAGCATTGTGATGAGTTGTAAATGGCTTTGCTATAGCACCTCCTGCTTTAGGTTGTAAGATTGGGGTTTCAACTTCTATAAAGCCTTCTGATTGCATAAAATTTCTAATTATATTTATTATGTTTGATCTTATTTCAATAGTTCTTTTTGATTCTGGGCTTACTATAAAATCAAGGTACCTTTGTCTAAATCTTGTTTCTTTATCTTTTAATCCGTGCCATTTTTCTGGTAGTGCCCTTAAAGATTTTGATAGGATGCTGCTAGATTTTACTTTTATTGATAATTCTCCTTTCTTGGTTTTCATTACCTCTCCAAGAACTCCTATTACGTCTCCTGAATCGTAGTTTTCAAATAGAGAAAGTTCTTTTTTTGACATGTTGCTTTTATCAACCAAAAGTTGGATCTTACCCGTGGTGTCTAATAAATCGAAAAAAGAGAGCTTCCCAAAAGAACGGCTTTGCAAAATTCTTCCTTTAACCAAAACTTCTATTCCAGTATGATCTCCAGGACCTATGTCTTTGTGCTTGTTATTAATCTCTTTTATGTCAACAGCTCCTAAAAAGCTTGTTGGAAAAGATTTAGAACTTACATCATTAAAAAAACTTATCTTTTGTTTTCTTAATTCATAAATTTCTTTTTCTGATTTTGAAAAATTGTCCACTTATATAGCCTAATTATTTAATTTATATATTTCTTCAAGTCCATCTAATGTTAAATCTTCTTCATATTTAGATTCTATATTTAAAAGCGGCTGAATAACCTTTCCTAATCCTCCAGTAATAAGGATTTTTGGTGCCAAAGAAGATTCAAGGATTATTTTTTCTATCATAGAGTCAATCATTGAAGTATGTCCTAGTATAAGACCACTTTGTATTGCTTCGTATGTATTCTTTCCCACGACATTTTTTGGTGTTTCTAACTCGACAGACTTTAGAGAAGATGTTTTTGAAGTAAGAGCATCTAAACTAATTTTTATACCCGGTGCAATTGCTCCTCCTAAGTACTCTTTTTTTTCATTGACTAAATCAAAAGTTGTTGCCGTTCCTAGGTCCACTACAATTACTGCAGACTTTTTTTTAATGTATCCTCCAATAGAGTTAGCAATCCTGTCTGGCCCGAGTTCTTTTGGATTATCAATATTAACTTTTAAACCAGTTTTTATACCGGGCCCAACAACTATTGGATCTTTGGAAATAAACTTACTGGTCGCTAATGCTACACTATTTGTAATTTGAGGAACTACCGAGCAAATTACTGCTCCGTCTATTATATTTTCTTTAATTGGTTCTACATCAATAATTGTTTTAAACATCATAAGTAGCTCATCTGAGGTTATTGTTTTCCTGGTAGTAAAACGATAGCCTGTCCATTCTTCAGAATTTCCAACGCCTACAGTTGTCTCACTATTACCTACATCAATAGCTATAATTTTTTTCATAATTTTTCCAATCTGAATTCAATATTATCAATCAACCTTATGCCATCAATATAAGCAGCAATAATAATTATATAGTTTTCTGTATTCTCTACTGGTGTATGAAATGTTTCTGAATCTAATATTTCTAAATAATCTATCTTTAGATCATCATTTGAATAAATTGAACTAAATTTTTTAAATACTAACAACTCTCTGTTGTGTAAAAAATCTTTTTTTGCTTCATTTAATATTTTGTACAATAACCTGGCTTTTTCCTTGCCTCTAGCGCTTAATAACTGGTTTCTACTACTTAAGGCAAGGCCGGATTTATCTCTAAAAGTTAAACCCTCAAGTATTTTTACTTCGGTATTTTTCTTAATTATCATTTCTTTTATTAAAAATAATTGCTGAGCATCCTTTTTTCCAAAAATTGCAACTTTCGGCTGAATCAATTCAAATAATCTATTTACAACAGTTAGGACTCCGTCAAAATGTCCTGGACGAGAATGTCCTTCAAATTTTTTTCCCAAGTTGCCAGAATTAATTTCAATAAACCCAGCCTCAGGATAAATATAGTTATTTTTCGGTAAAAATAAATAATCAATATCTAAATTATCAAGAACTTTTATATCATTTTCAATTGTTTTTGGATAGTTTTTAAAATCTGCCTCATCATTAAATTGTCTCTTATTAACAAATATTGAAACCATTGTTAAGAGGCTTGTTTTTTCTGCTTCCTTAATTAGGGAAAGATGGCCATCGTGTAATGCGCCCATAGTCGGAACCAAGCAGATATTCCTATCTAATATATCTCGATTTATTTCTTTTATAATTTCCATATTTATCGTGCCCTAAAAATTGGTGCCCGTAATTACTTGTAGTCTATGGTACCTACTTTTACTAGTTTTTGTTCATCAATTTCGTAATCTAATAAACTAAAATCTTTAAATAACTCTGAGAGAGGCTCTATAACGAATCTTCTATTTTCCCAGTCATAATGTGGTATTGTTAAATTTTTTTCCTCTAATTTAATGTTCTTAAAAAAAATAATATCGATATCTATTAACCTTGGACCATACTTGAAAGTTTTTTTTCTGCCCATTCTTTTTTCTATGGATTTAATATCTTTTAATAAATTTTGAGGAGAGTCCTTGTAGTCAACTTCTATAACTAAGTTAAAGAAATTTCGCTGGTTTTCATAAATTAATGCTTCTGATTCATATATTGATGAGACTTTTAATATATGCACTATTTTTGAGAGTTCCATCATGCAATTCTCTAAATTTTCTATTCTATCTCCAACATTAGAACCGATAGATAAAATAATTTTATTAACTAAATTTTTCATTTACTGTAACACTTACATCTTGAGTTAAATTATTTAATAAAGTGTTAGGTTTATGTACCGTAATTGAGATTTCTTTAATCTTTTCATTATCCAAGGCTTCAATTAATTTTAGAGCTAAATGTTCAACTAGATTAAATGACTTGTCTTCAACTAAAGAAATCACCCTCTCAACTACCCACTCATAATTAATTGTTTTATTTATGTCATCACCGCTTGTCTTATGAATAGCCGACAATACTGATTTTTTAAGTTTTATATGTACGTCTATTAGAAATAGCTGATCCTCTTTTTTTTCATTTATGTAAACACCATGTTTGCCATAAGCCTTAATACCAATGACCTCAATAATTAAGGACATTTTTAAGAACTAGGAATAAAAGAAATTGCTGTGGGAGAAAGGGGTTTGCCTAAAATTCTTTCAAGAATTGTCCTAGCTAAAATTGGATCATCCAAAAGTTTTGAATAAATTAAATATCCGGCAAGTATTCCTGGAATATCTTCATCTAAGTACTCTCTATGAATCAAAAGTTTTATCTCTTTATCAGATAGAGCTTCTTTAATAGCCTCAAAAATTAAATCTATAGACTCTTGAGAAATATTGTGAGCGAGGGGGAAATGGTAAGTTCTGAATCCTACTTCTTGATAATTTTTTAAATTAAAATCAGACTCAAGCAAAGAGAAGATTGAGTTTATTCCTTGGCTTTTAAGCCACTGAATTTCTTCTTCTCTTCTTATTTTTCTTGAGGTTAATCCACCACCACCAATACATTCAGATACAGCAAGCTTTCCTTCGATTATCCAATAAAAATCATTTGGTTTCAAACCTGCCATAAGCTCCCTTGTCAATACTAAATATAAGCTTACACTTAAATTTCACTTATCTATATGTAATCGAATTAATGAAACTCCCGAATTATAAGAATGATTTAAAAGATTCGTTTTAGATAAGGATGGTGAACTTGTAAATTTTTTATTTGAGTATCCAATAACCAGAGGAAAAGATCCAACCAATTTCTCTATTTGCAATAATAACATTGCTGAATCTTCAAGTTTTTTACCAAAACCTAAAGCTGGATCAATTGCAATCTGGGATTCATTTATTCCTAAATTTATTAACTCTGAAATTTGATTATCAATTTGATATTTTACTTCAGCAACTATATCTTGATAGTCCATCTTTTGATGAATATTGTCAGACATCGGGTGCCTGTGAACTAATATAATCCCACATCTTGAATCTATGGCTTTATTTATTATTTCTTGATTCTGAAAACCATAAACATCATTTATTACTGAGAAGCCAGAATCTATGGCTTTGTCGACAACTTCTAATGTACTCGAATCTATGGAGTAAGTAAATTCTTTGCTCATATTGTTGAGAAAAAAATCTAGCCTGTCAAGTTCATCAGATTTTCCTAGAGTTTTAAAATTTGGTTTACTTGACATACATCCTATATCTAAAAAACCCAAGTTCATTTCTTTAGCTTTTAAGAATCTTTCTTCTAATAATTTTTTGGAACCTAAAATTCCATCCCCAAAAAATGAATCTGGGGTTACATTAATTATCCCCATAATTTTTTTATCTAAACTTGATAAAAAGTTTTTCCAGGAAAACAAATTAATTTAAATTTAATATTGCTTCTGAGCGTAAAGAATAATCTAACTCGTATAAGCCTTTTGAATAAGTAGTCACTATATCAGAATTTGAGTTTTTTGGATTCATCATGTCTGAACATAAATGTTTAGCTTTTATTCTTACAAAAACCCCTTCACACTCAAGCACATCATAAATAGAATTAGCAATTTTCTCTGTAAGTTTTTCTTGAATTGTTAATTGATTTGAAAGGTGTTCAATTAAATT
>CENF01089227.1_pt1 | contig 9942 bp, 5 predicted proteins | sample 361291 | NCBI WGS metagenome assembly CENF01 (sample SAMEA2619399, study PRJEB7988) | marine metagenome | isolation source: saline water (ENVO:00002010), including | reverse complement strand
CTCGACTTTTTTGAGGAAATTTGGACGGAGAAAAAATTGCCGAATTCGTGTAACTCAATTAAGGAATATCTTACCACCTTTAATGGTAGTTGATGGTGAAGTAATTGTTGTGGTTTTACCCATAAATTTAATAATATTAATTCCTCCCATAAATTTAGCATTAAGTCCCAGTCCAGATTGAATTTTTATTCCATCTTTCTTTGCTTTCGCTATCTGAATATCCCATCCAGTTGGATCAACTGCATTAGGAATAGTTGGTTGTGCATCAATTTTTGTTTTTCTTGTTCCTCCAATTTCTTCATTCAATTTGCCTTTCATCTTAAAACTAGTACCACCTCGTTTTGATTTAAATAACAAATTTCCTTGACTATCTATTTCATATTTTCCACCAACCTTAAACTTATAATTGGCATCAGCAACTGCATTAATACTTCCTGCAGTATTAAATGAAACTTTCGCTCCTGGCATTTTCTGATTGACAGTATACTCACCATCAATCTCTGCATGATGACCTTTTGATACTTCTTTATAAAACGCAGTATCAATTGTATATTTTCCTGATTTTACATCAATTTGTCCAGAACATTCACCACCTTTATCATTACCTGCTTCAATTGCAATAGCAGTACCTGCTTTTAAAGTAAGTGTCTTTCTTGCTTGTATAGTAACATTATCACCTAAAATATTTACATCACCACCAACAGATTCTATAGCAGTCTCACCTGTAACATGAAGAGAGTAAGTAGGCAGTTCTTCAGTCTTACCTTCCTTTGATCTTTCCTGACTAGAACCAGTAAATTGTCCAGCATAACTATGCCCTTTATCAAGGAAATCTGTACATATACGAACTATTTTACCTCCACAACCAGTATCTCCTGGTTTTCCTGTTGAAGTTTTACAATTACCATTCTCATCAAATAAAAGTGCACTAACACCATTTGTTAAAGCATATCCACCTGGACCACCATTCTCACCTTTCCAGGTCATTATAGTCCATCCATCTTGGGTTACAGCAGTAGGAACTGTACTGATGAATTTACCTTCCTCTTGTTCCTTTCTACCACTAGAAGGTTCAGCAACAAGATTTACTGCTACACCTTTACCGTGTACTTTATCAAAATTATTAGTATAACTCATGGGCAATCAATATATTTACCAGTGCCTATCTTAACAGCACCTCGTTTCTTCAAATCTTCCTCTTCTAAACATACCATGCTAGGCATAGCAATAGCACCTCCTCCTCCACCACCAACAAATTCTACTTTAGGTGTCCTACTATATGTCTTTGTTCTATCTAGTACTTTAACACTAACAACATATCCACGATCATCAATCTCTGCTCTCGCAACTAATAGTTCACCATTAACATATACTTTTGGTGGAGATGTATACTTAATACCTGGTGATATAAGGGTAAATGAATCTATAATACAACGTACATTACTATTTGTAGGGGTATTCTTTTTATAATTCAAACCAGACCTAGTAATTCTTATTTCAGATGCATATCCTTGTGCATCTAATAAGACAATACCAGTAGCACCAAATCCTTTACCTGTTATTATAACTTCAGGTGCTTCTTCATATGGATCACCTCTATCAATAATAGGTATTTCAATGATACCACCATCATCATCAGTAATAGGATCACCAGCAACTGGTTTGTCTATCTTTGGTGTCTCTTCTGGTACTGTAATTTCTGGCACATAAGTTCCATTAATAACAACAGAAGTAGCAGCATCAACACCAACTAGAGTAATGTAAACACTTTCATCAACTTCTTCCTCTATATCTTCAGCAATACCAACGATTAACTTGGCACTATTATCTTTAATAGTAAGAGTACCAGTCATATCACCAATAAGATCTGCCTGTTCAATGTCACCATATATCGTATATTCAACTTTAGTATTATCATCAACATTAGCAGTAGTGATAGTAAATGTTATATCTTCTCCCTCATTGTACTTCTCTTTATCTGCAACAATCTCATAAGTAGGAACTGGATTAGGATCAAATTCATCATCTGGATATATTATTTGCTCAAGATCAGCAAGTACTACTGTATCTGCTTCATCATGATCAATACTAGGAATGACAACACCATTATCATCAGTAATTGGTGTAGAGTTGTCATTGTCCTTATATATCTGTTGTACTGTACATAATACACGTTGTTCTGCTGTTGATATTTGTATATCATCAGAAAATGTTACAGAGAACGTTGTTTTACCCACAGGAACATCAACAACTGTTTCATTACCATCATCATCATATGCTGTAGTAGTATCCATTCTATCTAATACCACTTCAAATGTACCTACAAGTTCTCCAACAACATCATCATCAGTAAATGTATCTGGACCTGACAATGTATACTGTAATATAGCACCTGCTGGTACATGTCCTGTATGTACAGTATATACTACAGTATCACCATTAACTACAGTTGGAGAATCTACAGTTATCTCATAGAAAGGAGTTCCAGTCTCATCTAAAGGTACTGGATCATACTCGTCATCATCGTCATCGTCGTCTTCAGGATAGATGATAGGATCAATAATATCATCGTCATCATCGTCATCATCATCATCGTCGTCGTCATCGTCGTCATCTCCTGGATCTATATCATCATCTGGGAAGAAAGTATCATTATCATCATTGTCTTCACCATCAGGAGTAGAGTCATCTCCAATTGGTACAGGATACTCTGGAATACCGCCAACAAATACAATATTGGTATCTTTATCATCTGGATAATCTTTAGACTCATCACATGTAAATCTCTCTCCACCATCACCACCTTCAATCTGATCTAATAATTTATCCAACCAATCATCTTTATCCTCATCACTACCACAATCACTACAAGTCTTTGTCTTTTTAGAACACTTACTATTAGGTCCACCACAATTAATACCAAGGAAAGACATTATCTTGTTTAAAGCAGAAGATACTATGTCTAGACCACCACCCACAATAGACAGAATACTTTGCAATGGTCCCATAACCTTTGAAATAAGACCATCAATAACAGATATGATCTTATTAACAATACCATCTACAAGGTTTTGGATAAGGCAAGCAGCAGGTGAAAATGCTTCCATGATCATATTGAATAGCATATTAGTCAACCATGAGACTAACTTATCAATAGCATCCTCCATAGCACATCCCAATGCTTTTAAGATCCTATCAATAACCTTCTTGACTCTCTTAAGAAGGTTACCTTCCTTCTTAACACTCTTGTGGTCACCTTTAGGATCTTTTGGTACAGCTTTATCTTTAGCATCCTTTGCAGCATTTAATCCAAGAACTGCATTAACTAAAGCATCAATTCCCTTCCTAATACCAGCAATCATTTCGGATTGCATCCTACCCATAAGTGCTCTTACGAGACGTGTCACTCGACCTATATGATATCTGGCAATGCCTATCTTATCATAAAGATAACCATTAACCTTACTCACATAATAACTACCCAACTGTCCACCAGATCGTTGGTTTGCTGCTAACAAATCACCTATAATATTACCTACACTTTTATCAAAATTACTCTCTGAACCACAGGTAGGGTCAGCAATTTCTACACAAACCTCTCCTCCTATTGGGTTTGTTTCACATTGAAATCCACGCAATGCTGCTAAAGTAGCAGTTGATCCATTTTTTCTATTTGCGTTCGCATTAGCGATACCACTGTTTGTAGAAGTACCATCCTCCCTTACACCACCCTGCTCATCTACTGCATCATTTTGACTTGGATTAACTTCTTTTGATCTAAATGTAGCAAATTCATAACCTTTCTTATTTTTATTACCTGGGTTAGGATCATAATTCAAAACTGTAGTAGAACCAGGAATATGACCAATAGAACCCATTATAATAGGTTGCTGCTTTGCTGAATCAAGGAAGAATCCAATAACCCAGTTACCCAAATCATAATTAGCAGAAGCACCAGATACACCACCATCAGAGTATGGATGTGTTGCTGGCATCATCACATGTGCCCATGGCAAATCAGTTGTAGGTGTAATATCACCTGATTGTAAATGAACACCAACTATTCTTACACGATACCTACCTGCTCTTTTTGGATCACCACCATGGTCTTCGTCTTTATCATCATATCCCTTTGGTGATTCAATTTGACCAATCCACCAAGATATACCATCAGAACCAATCTGATTTGTAGGATATAATGATGAGAGTACTTGATCCATATTAAATACTATCTGCTATATTTATCAGGCAATTTCAACCTTTGTTATTTCATCTCCATACACATCTCGTATTAAAGTAAGAAACGTTTCTGTAATTGGTTTTTTAGGTACAAAAGCATGATTTAATTTCGAAATAAGATACTTACCACTATGCTCTGCATCCCATTCCTGACCAGGTGTTTTTTTATCTGCTGTCTGATTCATAATTTTAATATCAACAAGGTCACCCACCTTCAATGAAGGATTACCTGGCACTTTTATTTGCAACTGTTGATTATTGAATGAATTAAATCTTGCTATGGACTGTGATGTAAAAAACTTCTGATAATCCCATAATTGATTATCAGTCTTTTTAGCACCATCTTTTGGTTCTGGTGATCCTACCCCTTCACCATCATGCCATGTCTCGTGATCTAATAATACTGACATTATTCTAGTAGGATATTCAGAAAACATTTTTTGTGCTGCTGGCACTCCATCTTGTGGTCCCAAATGATCCATCTCTTTAAACTGTTCATCTAATGAGTATGCATACTCTTCATAAGATCCTGTACTATAATTATAGTAACAAATAACAGATGAATAAGCACCATGCCTCAACTTATCTAACAGATCAATCTCTTTTTCAAATTCTACATGAGATATTACAAACCGTGGATCATCAGCAAGTTGGGTATTTATTTGGTAATATGTGGCAACAGGTTTATTTTTTCTTTCTGGGTCAGAATCAGGAATGACAGACTTTGTATCATACAATTTATCCATTGATCTGAAATTATATCCTTCTTTATTCTCCCAGAATAAGTAACCAGCAGTTCCCGTCATTTTTTTGTATTGTCCATCATTAGAAGCACCAATACCACCAGTCTGAACCTGCTTTTCTCTTAATTTTGCTCCTGCTCTTCCACCCAAATTATATTTTTTTGATGACGATGAATTAATCTGGACACTATTACCTTGCTCACAAATAGTTTTCATCTTTAATGTCTCTATGATACTAAATGGTGTCTTCTTACCTGGTTGGAACTTTATCGTATTAAATGCTTTATCAACCATCACCTTTTTCTTTGTTTTTAGATTATCTTTCAATAATTTAAGAACTATCTCACTAGGCAATCCTTTTTGAATAGTACCAACCATTGCCATCTCATTTACTAATGCTTCATATGATACTAAACCTAATGTATATGTCTGAAATCTATCAGTAAGATACCTAGAATATATCTTATAAACTACAAAATTATATGTATGTTCCTTCTCATCTACTTTTGTATTTAATTTAATTTCTACTTGTTCACCACCTTGCAAAGGTATATCAGATATCATACTATTCATAGACTCTTCACCTATCTGCAATGACCCAAAGACAGTAGGTGCTTCTATGTTCTCAAAATAATCAAATCTCAATACACCATCTGTAGCATTAAATGGCTTACTTTTATTGTTGCCTAATATGAGGCAAGATTTAAGTTCAACACTATTAGCAAATACTTTTGGATCAGACATTATTAATTAAGCATGAAGTTTCTCTGGCCAATATGTATCGATCCCTAAAAGCCAGGTTGAACCTGCTGTCAAGGTATCATCACCAGTAGTTAATGTATCAGTGAAAGATGTAGGAGATGAAACACGACCATTCTCACCCAGATTGAGATTAACAATTTCTACTGCTGAATTAGAATCATTTTTAAATGCTTCAAGTATATCATTTGATGCAATATCATTAGTGGATGATGAATGAAGATTGGATGTTTCTATACCAAGTAACTTATGTATCTCTTTCAATGCCCCTTCTGATTTATCTAAAGGTATAGATTCAGCATACCTAAAGTATGCTTCTTTAAACAATTGTCTTACTCTAGTCTTCTCTTCTTCATTCAAAGAAGGTTTCTGTAATAGTGCCAGTAACTCTTTATTACCCCTCATAGCAATCTCTTCTAACATGAAAGAAGCTTGACCTTTAATTCCCTTCTGACCACTATTTGCAAAATTCTCTGGAGTAATACCATATTTTTCATTTAGATGTTTAAATAATGCATCATCTCTATCCAACTGCCAAGAACCTGCACCCCATGCTCTCTCATTCCCATCCATATGTGATCCCAACACATTTGATTGAAGTAAACTAGACTCTCTCATAAACTCTGCTGTTGCTAATTGAGCACCAATGTCAGACAAACCTTGTTTTTTAAACTCCTTAACCAATATAGTAGCAATCTCTTTTTGACTAAATTCTTTATTTCTACCTAACATATTATTCATTAGGTTTTCTCCACCCTCTTTAGTCCTATTGATAAGATTACCAGTTTGATTCCATTTATCACCAATAAAATTTTTAATTGCTTGAAGCTGATACCATTTAAGATCCTTTCCAGAATCTTCTTTTTTATCTAATGATTTTCTAACCCTAGCATTTGATTCACCTGATGCTTTAGTAGGTGCTACATCTTCTGAAGATAAACCAAAAGCATTGGCAATAACATTCGTTATATTATTTAATTTTGCATCAGCAACAGGACTTACTGCACCAAGTCTATTTCTTACATCACCTGTTACCTTTAATAAAGATGCTCCTACTGCTCTAAATGGAAGTTGCATTGCATCTAACATATCTTGACCTCCAGCAGAACTACCACTAGTAGTAGTTGGAGCTGTTTTGAAAGGTTTAGATAAATCTAATCCAGAAAGTGGAGTAAATGATTTAAATGCTGGTAGTGGTGGTATCTTCATACCTTTCTCTGCCTTCAAATCACCACCAGGAGTGACTTCATTTCCTTGAATACCATCAGTTGCACGATTGTCTATTGGAACAATAGCAGTTCCACCTCCAGGTGCAGGTCCCATCCACTCTTTACCATGAGCAGTAAATGGAACACCAGTTGGAGTACTTGCTTTATATCCAGTATCAGGTCCATCAATAATAACACCACCCTTCTCAAAATCACCCCATGGATCTTCTAGAGTTGTATCGTTTCTAGATTTATTAGCAACAGTATTTTCAGACGTACTCATCTCCAGACTTTCATCTTTTCTAGTACTTAAATTATCAAACCTATTATTAAATGAACTATCAAGTCTCTTTAACTCACTTTGTGCTTCTTTTTTATCTATTTTAGCAGTTGTTTTTGCTCTCTTTAAAAATTCAGTTTGCTGATTAACTGCTGCTGCTATTGCTTCTAGTTTATCAGTTACCCTATCTGTTCTATGACTTATCTCAACTACAATATTCTTTTGTGATGATACAATACCAGATGCTATACCAGTATTTCTATCAACAGCATTATTAATAGATTGTGCAGTACTTTGTAATGACTTTGCAATTTCAGTTACTGCTGTTAAAAAATCTTGTTTAGTTCTTGGTCCACCACCTCCAGATGCTGCTTTAGCAACCTTTGCAGATGAATCTTCTAATCCTGCAGGAGATTCAACCTCCAAATTATAATTAAACTTTTTCTTAAAACTAGAAGCACGTCCACCATCAACCTTAATAGTATCTTTTAAGAAATTTTTAGTAGCAACATATAATTTCTTTTTAGATTTTAAAATCCTTCTAGCAGAAAGTAATTTCTTTAAACTATCTTTCTTCCTGTCTATAAAAGCACCACCAAAATTATGTTGTAATGCTTTTTTAAAGAAATACCCCTTGTCTATACCAAAATCTTCAAGAGAAAGATGAGGTGCTTGCTCTGATAACTTTTTTTGTGCTTCTCTCCTCTCGTCTGATGCCATTTGACGAGCTTCAAGAACCATACCAATGACTCTACCTAGGTGTGCAGGCCCTTTACCTTCTCCACCTGATACATTTGAAAATCCTTCTGTAAATGCTGCCATTGGTTATACCTCCTTCTCGTATTTATGAAGCAAGTATCAATCTAGACAACTTATGATGTCCTTTATATACTTTAACGTTATAAGTGTTTCCTCCTCCAGTAGAAATAACATTATTACCACCAAATACTGTGTTAGTTTTTGTGACAAATATTATTTTAGTTTTGCCTACTGGATCTACATCATAAGAAATATTATTTGATATATCATTAGTTTCTGTAACAGGAGTTATACTTGATATACTAACATTACTATTAGATGCCACATCAACACCATCTATTGAATCTATTTTAATATTATTACTAGAAAATAAAACATCTCCTTTAGTCTCATGATAATCTATAGGTTCTTTAGAAATTTCTGAAATATTATTATCACTGGTAAAATCAACATTTTCTAGTTGTAAATCCTCTGATTTTGCATCATCTTCACGAACAAGTTGTGATCCTGCTAATGGAGTTAGCGTCACAACACCAGTAGATCCATCTGCAGAGTATTGATTACGCAATTTACTAGTATCACTCAAGTTTACTCCAAATGTATCTGTAATCATCGCTGCAGCATTAACTATATGTCCTATATCTGAAGGTCCATTACCTCCTATCACAGCACCTTTTTCTGCTGGTGTTAATATAGGTGGTGCTTGTATTACTCCACCATGCTCCATCTCATGAGGTTGCAATGGTTGAGTAAATGCATTCCAAATATCATAAACTAATAAACTAATATCTGCACCCATAGATACTGCCTGTAATGCACCAGGTACGGCAGCACCAGGACCTGTTGCTACTGCTGGTGATGTAAACACAGATGCTGCATCAGCTGTTCCTCCAATACCTGCTAACCAAGCACCAAAATTATCACCATCTTTTCTTCTCTCATTTGCTTCAGCAACTGAAACAGCAGAACCAAACATAGGAACCATCTTACTACTAAATCTTGCCGTAATTAAAGGAAGACGTTTTGCTAATTTTTTTTGAAGTCCTCCCAAAGGCAATTTATCCATCCATTTGTCACCCATAATATTCTGCATCCATTTACCAGGATCAGTCACCATTTGTATTAATCCTTTACCCCATCTACTAGAAGCAATGTCATCAATTTTAGAAGTTAATGGTTTTGTTATAGGTTTCATATAATCATCAATTGCTTGCCACCATCTAGGTTTCATGAATTTATTTTGCTTTGGATTCAATGCAATATGATCCCATCCTTTAGCAGCAGTCTTCCATCCCAATTTACTCTTTACACTAGTAAGGATATTTAACATACCCTTTTTAGTAAAAAACTTCAATATTCTCGTGGTTAAATAATTACGAACTTTTTCTAATAATAGTTCTTTGATAGGACTTCCTTTTTTATACCCTTTACTGTATCCTTCTGAAAATGCACCTGGATCAGTTGCTTCAGCACGATTTTCTATATTTCTACTTTCTTGATCTTCCTCCTTCTCCCTCATAAATTCATTCTGCAATTGCAGTGCTTGAAGCACTGAATCGAGTTTACCTGTAAGTAAACTATCATTATATTCTAAATTACCTATAGAATTAGCAGTAAATCCTAAATTTGCACGTAATAAATCATTTTGTGCTTGTATCCTACTATTAACAATAATAAGTTCACCATTAATCTTTGATAAAGTGGATGTAATATCCAATAATATCTTATTTTTAGAAATTCTCTGTTTCTTGGGTATTTCTAAACTAGTATTGTTTCTTTTATTAATAGTCTTAACTAAAGAACCAGCAAGGGTAGGAAACTCTTCGACAAGTTTATCCACTAGATTACTATCTGCATCAGATGCAGATTCATCCAGAATTTCGATTGCTTGTTCTTCTAAAGACATTATTTCTGTTTAGCTGCCTCTGCTTTCTTCTTTTCTTCCTGAATATAT
>CENF01016721.1_pt1 | contig 9944 bp, 6 predicted proteins | sample 361291 | NCBI WGS metagenome assembly CENF01 (sample SAMEA2619399, study PRJEB7988) | marine metagenome | isolation source: saline water (ENVO:00002010), including | reverse complement strand
TTAAACAAATCACTATAAATCTCTTCAGTTATAAATGGCATAATTGGATGTAACAGCAGCAATATATTTTTTAATATTTCTCTCAAATTATGTATTATTAAGTTTTTTTCAAGGCTAGTAATATTTTTTTTATTTAGCTTAGATTTTTTTATTTCTATATACCAGCTACAGTAATCTTGCCATATGAAGCTATATAAACTTCTTGCAGCGTAGTCGAATCGATAGTTTTTATAGTTATTTTTTGTATCCTCTATTAATATAGCTAATTTATTCCTAATCCATATATCCTCATCTTGAAAATTGTTCGTGTCAGCTTGATCTATGGATATTTGACCTTGCATTTTTACAAATCTCGCTGCATTCCATAACTTATTACAAAAATTTCTATAGCCCTCCACTCGCTTAAGGTCGAAATTTATATCTCTTCCATTGCTCGCTAATGAGGCAAATGTGAATCTTAGCGCGTCTGTCCCATATGCACCTATTCCTCCTGGATAATCTTTCTTTGTATTTTTTTTAATTTTCTCTGCCATTTCAGGCTGCATTAAATCAGATGCTCTCTTATTAATAAGTTCTTCCAAGCCTATGCCATCTATCAAATCAATCGGGTCTATTATGTTACCTTTAGATTTAGACATTTTATTTCCAGAAGAATCTTTAACTAAACCATGGACATATATTTCTTTAAAAGGCACCTCACCAACAAATTTTTTCCCCATCATGATCATCCTTGCAACCCAGAAAAAAATAATATCGAAACCAGTGATAAGCACACTGGTTGGGTAAAAAGTTTTTACTCTTTCCGTTTCATTAGGCCACCCAAGAGTTGAAAATGGCCACAAAGAAGATGAAAACCATGTATCAAGAACATCTTCATCTTGAGTTAAAAGAACATCATCCTTAATATCATATTTTTCTCTTACACTTTTTTCATTCTTCCCTACATATATATTTTTTTCTTCATCATACCAAGCTGGAATTCTATGACCCCACCATAACTGCCTACTGATACACCAGTCTTGAATATTATTCATCCATTCAAAATAAGTTTTCTCCCAATTTTCAGGAACAAATTTTATTTCTTTTTCTTTTACACATTTTATAGCTTCTTCTGCAAGTGGCTTAATTTTTACGTACCATTGATCAGTCATCAAAGGCTCAATTATAGAGTGACTTCTATCTCCTCTAGGAATTATCATTTTATGGTCTGAAATTTTTAAGAGTTGGTCAGAATTTTCTAGCTCCAATAAGATTTTTTTTCTTGCAGCAAATCTATCAAGATTATTATATTCTTTTGTATCGCATTTGACCCTTGCAGAAGTATCAAAAATATTTATTATTTCTAGATTATGTTTTTTTGCTAATTCATAATCATTAAAATCATGCCCGGGAGTGATTTTCAAACATCCTGTACCGAACTCCATATCTACATAATCGTCTGATATTACCGGAACTATTTTTCCTGTTACTGGCACAACTACATTTTTACCAATATATTTTATAAATCTATCATCATCTGGATTAACTGCTACAGCGGTATCTCCCAAAATAGTTTCTGGTCTTGTTGTAGCAATTTCTAGGAAATTTCCTGATTCATCATCTAAGTAATATTTTATTTCCCATATTTTTCCATTTTCTTCCGATGATATAACTTCTAAGTCAGACAAAGCTGTTTGAAGTACAGGGTCCCAATTCACAAGTCTTTTACCCTTGTAAATTAATCCCTCTTCATAAAGATCTATAAATACTTTATTTACAGCTACAGATAAACCTTCGTCTAATGTGAATCTTTCACTTTCCCAATCCAGAGATGCACCCATTCGTCTTAACTGCTTTGTTATTATATCGCCAGACTGGCTTTTCCAATCCCAAACTTGATCTATAAATTTTTCTCTCCCAAGGTCAGTTCTTGAAATACCTTGAGCAGTAAGTTTTCTTTCAACCACCATTTGAGTTGCTATTCCTGCATGATCTGTTCCTGCTTGCCATAAAGTGTTATCTCCAAGCATTCTATGGTATCTGCAAAGTACATCCATCAAAGTTACTTGAAAGGCATGGCCCATATGAAGTGTTCCGGTAACATTTGGAGGAGGGATCATAATGCAATATGCATTGCCCTCGTTAGAAGGTGAAAATATTTTGTTATTTTCCCATTCTTTATACCATTTTTCTTCAATCTCTGATGGATTGTATTTATTATCAATCATATATTTAAATCTATATAATAAATTTTAATGTTTTTGTTATAAAGATTTTGCATTTTCTAGTATGAAGTGTGTAAGCAATGAAACTGGTCTTCCTGTACCACCTTTATTTGCTCCTTCATTCCAAGCCGTGCCAGCTATATCAAGGTGAGCCCAGCTATAATCTTCTGTGAACCTTGATAAAAAACATGCAGCAGTAATAGTTCCAGCATATCTTTTCCCTATATTTGCTATATCTGCAAAATTACTATCTAATTCGGATTGAAACTCTTCCCACATTGGAAGCTCCCAAATATAGTCATGACTTATGCTTGAACTTTTTTTAAGTTTTTCTGTAAGTTTTTCGTCATTAGATAAAACTCCACTAGCGACTTTTCCTAAAGCGACAAGCACAGCCCCAGTTAAAGTTGCAATATCTATAACATGTTTCGGTTTGAATCTTGAAACATAAGTAAGTGCATCGCATAAGACGAGTCTTCCTTCTGCGTCAGTATTTAATATTTCTACTGTTTGTCCTGACATAGTAGAAACAACATCACCAGGATTTGTAGCAGAACCACTAGGCATGTTTTCCGCGGAAGCAATAACTCCAATAACATTTATCTTTAAATTTAATTCACTAATAGCTTTCATTGTGCCCAGAACACTTGCTGCACCACACATATCATACTTCATTTCATCCATTCCATTACTTGGCTTAATTGATATACCGCCAGTATCAAATGTAATTCCTTTTCCGACGAGAGCAATTGGTTTATCACTTTTGTTAGCACCATTATATTTTATAGTTATAAGCTTTGAGGGCTCTTCACTACCATTTCCAACTGAAAGCAAACAATTCATGCCCATTGATTTCATTTCTTTTTCGTTATGAATTTTTATATTTAGTTTCTTATTTGTTTTTCCAAGAGCAGATGCTGTTTTTGCTAAGTATGTTGGTGTGCAAATATTACTTGGAAGATCACCAAGTTTTTTTGCAAGCTTGATACCATTAGAAATTGCTTGACCTTGCAAAAAATATTTTTTCAACTTTGTTTTATATGAGCTAGTTGCAGAAGTACAAATAAAAATAATTTTATTGGGTTTGTAAATATTTTTTATTTTAGTTTTATTTTTTGTTTCACTATATACATAATCTATGCCATTAATTTGTATAGAAATATTTCTTATTGCCCAATTTATATCTATCTTTTTATTTTTTATTAATGTATCAAGATCTAAAAAAATATTCTTTAAATTATCTTTTTTGCAAATTTGACTTACGTAATTTACGGCTTTTAGAAAACTCTTCTCAGTATATTTATTTTTTTCGCCCAAACCAACAAGGTAAATTTTTTCTAATTTTAAATTTAAAATATCATAAATACATAAGGACTGGCCAATTTTTCCTTCAAATGAGGACTTTTTGATTATATCTTTAATTTTACTTATATCTTTAGAATCTAAAGATTTTACTAAACCATTAGTATTTAAATCATCAAATATGCCAAATATTGCTGAGCCTTTAGTGTTAATTGATGTTATATTATTAATTAAATCGTATTGCATAATTTTTATAGCCTCATTGTAATTATTGATTATGAAAAATAACTCTAAATATACCAAAATTAAAGAAAAATGGTTGGATAATTACATTATACAAAAGTCAAAATTTGTCCCACTTAGAAGATTAATCAAATTCTGTATAAAAAAAACTCAAGGTTTTAAAATGTCTCCAAAAGCAAAGATATTAAATCCTGTTAAATTTAAGAGATTATCAATCATAGATAAGTATATACTAAAGAGCTTTATATTATCATTTTTTTCGGTAATTTCTGTTTTAGTATTAGTCATATTAGGTCGGTTATTTGTAAGACTTTTAGAATATGTGGTAGATGGACGATTTGAAATAGAAATGATTTTTTCAATTTTATTTCTTAGTACTTCAAAGTCAGTTATTTTGCTTCTTCCATTTGCATTGATGATAAGCATAGTCATCTCATTATCTCGATTTTATAGAGATAGCGAGATTTTTGCATTAAAAGCTTCAGGAAATTATAGATCTATTTTTACAAAAATATTTTATATTACGGCAGTGCCATCATTTCTAATAATTTTTGTTCTTAATATTTTTGTTTCACCATATTTAGTAACAGAAATTCAAAAAAAGAAAATTGAGGCGGCTACAACTTCTGAAATTGGATTACAGTCACCAGGAAAGTTTATTCAAATGAAAGATAAAAATTGGATAATCTTCGTTGAAGAAATAGAAAATGATATCTCTAAAAAAATTTTTATAAAGAGTTCGGAAAATAATAAAATATCTATTGAGACTGCAGAAGAAGGAAATGAGTTTTTAGATGAAGGTGTAAGAAGCTTAGTTTTAAAAAACGGGCAAAGATACACTGGTACTCCAGGAACAGGTAATTTTCAGGTAATGAAATATGATGTTCATGAAATAAAGCTTCTTAATACTTCGCCTGATTTTTCTCTTAATTATAGAATGAAAAATATATTCGATTTAATATTAGACCAAAATAAAGCTTTGTCCTCTGCTGAGATACAATGGAGGCTTTTTGCACCAATATCTGTTGTTATCTTGATATTATTTGCATTTATTTTTGGAGATGTAGCTCCGAGGCAAAATAAATATTCTAATTTGTTATCTTCAATAATTATTTATTTTTTGTATTCTAATTTAGTTATAATTTCAATTAATCAGATTCAAAAGGAATCTTATTTATTTTCTTTTATTGGCTCATGGTGGGTACACATATTTGCCGCAATATTATGCTATGGATTATATTCTTTGAAGAAAAAGCAAATTAATTTATATGTGTATGCTGTTAAAAAACTAAAAAATTACAAAAATAGTTTATGAAAATTTTAGACAAATATATTGCAAAACAAATATTACTTTCAATATTTTCTGTTTTAGGTGTTCTTGTGGTGGTAGTAGGAGTTTTAGACTTGGTGGATGAAATAAAAAAAGTTAATGATGGTTATTCTCTAACTTTAGCTTTTTTATATGTATTTTTAAATATACCTCAGAACATATACGAAGTTTTACCAATTGCAACATTAATGGGTAGCCTCATAGGTTTAAGTAAATTATCAAGCACAAATGAATTAAATGCTGCAAAATCATCAGGCCTTTCGTTATCTAGAATTATAAAAATTACTCTCAAAGCTGGAGCATTAATAGTTTTATTAACTTTTATGTTAGGTGAATTTATAGCACCACAGGGGCAGCAAATTGCAAATAATATTAAGAATCTAAGTGAGTCAACACGGCTTAGCATGAAAAATACAGATGGAATTTGGATAAAAAATAAAAGTAGCTTTATTCATATTGGCAAAGTGTATCCAAATAATATTGTTCAAGAAATCTCAATATATAGGTTTAATAAAAAGCAACAACTAATCGAGTCATTATTTTCTGAAGAAGGAAATTATGTTGATGGTAAATGGAATATGAAAAATACTACATCAACAAATTTTGAAAATAAAAATATAATAATAAAAAATGAAAAAAATTCTAGCTTCGAGGAGTTCATAGACTTAGATTTATTTGATATTATGGTAATTAAACCAGATCAAATGAGTTCTTTGCAACTTAGAAAATATATACAATATTTAGAGGATAACTCGATGGAATCTAAAAGGTATCAATTAGCATTCTGGTCCAAATTTTCGATTCCCCTATCATGCTTAATAATGTTTTTACTTACAACGCCTTTTGTGCATTCAAGCATAAGATCAGCAAGCTTTGGGCAAAGAATATTTATAGGAATTTTAGTTGGTGTAGCTTTGTTTATATTTAACCAAACAATAAATAAATTATCTATAATTATAGATATGCCGCCTTTTTTAGGATCTTTTTTACCAGTGTTCATCTTATTAGGCTTAAGTTTATATATTATTAAGCGATTTTATGGATCTAAAGTTTTACTAAAACTGTTTTTGAAATAAAATCATGTAAACATTTTTTGTCTTTTCTTAAAAAAGATATTAAAAAGCCTAAGCCAAAAAAAATAAATGAAAGAATCGCAGTATTAAATCTAATTATTGCTTCTTTATAAGTTATTTTATTTCCGTCTTCACTAACTATCTTTATTTTCCATGTTTTCATTCCAAGAGTACCTTCATTATTCACCCAAAACCAAACAAAAAAATATTGAGTTATTAAATAGTAGTAAATTTGTACAATTATTTTAAGAGAAAAGTTTTCTTCTAAATTAAAACTAAAAAAAGGTATGGACATAATTATTAGTATTGCCAATACTAATAGTGAATCGTACAAAATTGAGGCCGATCTTCTCCAAATTGTTACATAATTCATAATTTTGCCTCATTGTAATAGATTTGTAATTACTTTATTATATTATCAGAATCATGAAAAATACATTGAACAATGATTATTTAAATAGCTTTTTGGACAGCATTTGGTCTGAACAAGGCTTATCAAAAAATACTTTGATATCATACGAGCACGATATAAAAAGTTTTCTATTGTTTCTTCGTAAAAATAAAAAAGAACTTGTCTCCACAGAACAGTCTGATATTAATTCCTTCATATCAGATAGATTTTCAAAAGGAATATCCTCAAGAAGTAATATGAGACTTATCTCGTCTTTAAAGAAATTTTATCTATTTTTGGTTAGCAGAAATATTATTAAAAAAAATCCTACCGAGGATATCGAGAGCCCAAGGAACGTGAAGTCCTTGCCTCACACTATCGATACTGAAAGTGTTGATAGATTATTAAATGCTCCTGACACTAGAAATCGATTTGGTTCCAGAGATAAAGCAATGCTTGAAATTTTATATGCATGTGGCTTAAGAGTATCAGAGCTTGTAACATTAAAATTATCGCAAGTTGTAATGGAGAGCAACTTTTTAAGAGTGATGGGCAAAGGAAAAAAAGAGAGAATAATTCCTATTAATGATTATGCACTCACATTTCTAAAAACGTACATAGAAAACTATAGGTCTGATTTTACAAGACAAAAAAAATCTGATTCTCTTTTTTTAAGTAATAGAGGAGGCGAGATGACCCGGCATTCTTTTTGGCATATATTAAAAAAATATTCTAAAAAAGTTGGTATTAATGATCATTTATCACCTCATACATTAAGACATGCATTTGCAACACACATGATCAATAACGGTGCTGATCTAAGAGTTGTTCAGTTGTTATTAGGACATAGTGATCTTTCTACTACTCAATTATATACTCATGTTGCAAAAAATGAATTAAAGGAGCTTCATTGCAAAAACCATCCAAGAGCATAATAAAAGTAACTATCATTTTATTTTGTTTTATTTTTAATAGTTCAGTTGCAAATTCTACAGATGAGATAATACTTGCTTTGGAAAAAAAAATGACCAAAGTATTTCCAACACTAAAATTTGATAAGATTAGGAAAACAGAAGTAGAAAATATATATGAAATTCATTATGGAGGAGCAATTATCTATATAACTTATGACGGTAAATATATTTTTGAAGGCGGTAATTTGCAAAGAGTGGAAAAAGAGGGTAAATCTTTTGTTTTTACTAATTTAACAGAAGTATCAGCATCACTAGGCAGGAAAAATTTATTAAATCAAATTAAAGATGAATCATTATTTGTCTATGGAAACAGCAACAAAAAATTTATAAGCGTAGTTACAGATATAGATTGTCCTTACTGTAGAAAATTTCATAAAGATATTCCAATTTATATTAAAAGCGGAGTAAAAGTTAAATATTTAGTCCTTACAAGAAAAAAAGATTCAAAGGAAAAGGTAATATCGGCGTGGTGCTCCAATAACAGAAATTCAGCTTTTACATTGCTAAATAACAAAAAGAAAATTCCAAAAAGTAATTGTAATAACCCAATACAGGAACAACAGGAAATAATTAGCAGTTTAGGAGTAAGTTCTACGCCAACAATATATTTGCCTGATGGAACATTAATATTAGGTTACAAGAAACCTAAGGAAATTATTGAGAAATTAGAAAATTAGAAAACCAACTTTGACTGTATTTTTTTTCATCAAATCCATTTATTATTAAGAATTTTTTAGCTCTAGTGCAAGCAACGTAAAAAAGGTTATCTTCTTCTAAAATTTCTTTTCTATTATAAGATAAAAAATTATTTTCAATATAATAATTATTTTTGAAAATTTTTGGAATATTTAAATATAAATCCTTGCAAGACAGATCATCATTAAAATCAGGAACTATTTTTATTTTATTTTTTCTACTATTAAGCAAATACGTCTGTGCTAAAAATATTACCTCAGACTCTAAACCTTTTGCAGAATGTATAGTCATTATTTTAACTGAGTTTTCCATTAAATTTTCATATGAGTCTGCCTTATCTTTTGTTTTTTCTAGATGATTTAAGAATTGAAATGGTGATATAAATCTCCCATTATTAAAATTCAAGCTCATATTCAAAAATTTTAAAAAATTTTCTTTAGTATTTTTATTTTTTAATAAGTTACTACATTCATATAATTTAATTATATCAATATCATGATAAATCATATCTATGAGGTCATGTATTGGCACCTTTCCAATTTTCTTCTTCCATTTTTTAATGACATCCTTGTATTTGCTATTTAATAAAAATTTTTCAAGTGCTCTAAATTCTTTTACATTAATTTTTTGAATATCTTCTATTTTAAAATTAAATATGGGACTTTTTAATAGTAAAAACAATTCATATTGATTATGCTCATCTAGAATTAGGTACTTTAATAGATAAAATAAATCTTGTATTTCAAGGTTACTTAGTAGTGATTCTTTTTTGTCTGTGGTTACGGGTATTGATTTTTTTATTAAGCTATCTTCTATGTCGCTAAGATGTGTTCTATTTCTGATTAAGATAATAATATCTTTATATTTGAGATTTTTTGTTGCAACCATCTCTTCTATTTGTTCAGCTATAACATCAGCTTCGTTGATTGTATTTTCAATATCTTCGTATTTCTCCAGAGTATTAACTTCAACACAGCCCCGCATATCAATTTTTGTAAAAAATTTATTTACAGTATTAAACTTACTATTAACAAAATTAATTATTTCTTTAGTTGATCTTCTAGATTCATTTAAAAATAATTCTTCAGCATCAAATTTATTTTTTGTAAATTCTCTGCAAACGTCAAACAATCTTGGCTCTGATCCTCTAAAGCCGTAAATTGACTGTTTAGAATCGCCAACAATAGTAACACTATTATTAGAACCCAGATCATTCATAGAGTTTAGTACCAAAGATATAATTTGCCATTGAATAAAATTTGTATCTTGAAATTCATCAATTAATAAATGATGAATAGAATTTGAAATTTTATAAAAAATCCAATTATCAAAATTTAGATAAGATAATTTTTTATAGCATAACCATGTATTATCAGAAAAATCTTGAAGATTCTTGTCTTCTAAAGAGTATTGATATTCATTGAAGAAATTTCTAGCTAGAATTTTCCATGATTCTTGTATTTCAAAAAAAATTTTCTCTTCATATAAAAATATTTGACTAACGAAGTTATCAATATCAACATTTATTTTATTAAAATATTTTATAATTGCTTTCCTTGGAAGTCTGTCGGTTTTTGTCAAGAAAAAATCTATTATAGTCGATACTTTTTTATCTATATTTATTTCATTAGAAGATATTACTTCAAAAAAATTATTATAATTTTCTTTTAAATTTTTATTATCTTCAAAATTATTAATAATAAAATTAATTAGTTTTTCTTTTTGCGCAAT
>CENF01074066.1_pt1 | contig 9968 bp, 3 predicted proteins | sample 361291 | NCBI WGS metagenome assembly CENF01 (sample SAMEA2619399, study PRJEB7988) | marine metagenome | isolation source: saline water (ENVO:00002010), including | reverse complement strand
TAAATTAAATTAAATTAAATACATAGGTAGAACCTACACCGGTATCTATTTACGATTTAGTACCACATTCTCGCTTCGCCGAAGCGCACTCGAACGTTTTGCCCGAATTCGTATAAATTTTTTCATTCCCACCATATGCGTGGGTTGGAAAGAGTTATGGCGGCCGATAATAATACAGATACAAACGTTGCATCTATATCAGTCGTCGGCATGAAGCGTCCTGCGTCCCCTACGGATCATCTTGAACGAGAACAACACATGAACGATGCAAATATTAAAAGGCAACACACTCTTTGGAAAAGCGAAGAAGAATTCAAAAATCAAGAGATAATCCGCGCGCTCGTTGAGAATTCAATCGGTAACATTCTCGCGCGAAATGGCGAAGGAAAGGACGAAAAGAAAGACGAAAATGCGATTGGTATCGCGCCGAACGTGAAAGAAGGCTCCAGAGTTGAAATCCGTTGGGTGATTGAAAATACGCTTTCGGACGAGGAAAATGTATCGAACGAGACGAAAAGAATAAAGGAAGAGGTTGTCTGGTGGGGTGCGACGGTGACGAAGCGAGGAGAAGATAATACCACCACAAATAGTAAGAACGTGTGCGATGTCATGTACGACGCTCGAACGGAAGATTTTCCTGCGGAAGCGGCTAAAATTGTGTTACTTTCCGAACACGAGTGCTGTGACGGAAACGACCCGAGCATGAAGTTTTGTTGGAGAAAGGAAGGGGATTCTACTTTTTTCGTAGATGGTGAAGGAGAGGATGATGAGGACGAGGATTTGACTATGCAAGACGTGATTGAGTATCAGACGAAAATTGATGGAGATACTGGAGATGGAGATACTTTAGCGGACGCGAGCGAAAAGGCGTTTGGGACGTTGCCGATGGACCAACAACTCAGAGTAGCTACGGGATTTGCGCAGATGAAAGGGAAGTTAATGGAGAAGTTAAGAGAAATTTCGGAGAAGAACGGTGCTGGATACACGGTAACGAAAGATGACATGGATCGCATAATGTTGGAGTTGAGAAATGAATCATCGTAATTTGAGTCGCTGCACATGTAATATTAGGTAACGTACAAATACAAATAATATGCGCTGAATTTTTCCAACTAAAATCTACGTCTATTCCCATTCTTTGACGCACCTTGGGCTCTTCGTTTGTTTTTAACGATAAGACCACCTTGACCGCCGGATTTAAAGTCACTTTCTTGCTTCTCAAGAAAGGATAAGACTTCTTTGTGTTTTGCGTCCCTTTCCTCGGCTTCAGCAGCCTTTTCTTGTTCGCGTGCGTGATGCATAAACTGGTTGTCTTTGCGAAGCTCGCGAACGGTTCCTCTCGCTTCCTTTCGCAACTCTTTCTTGAGCTTTCTGTTTTCTGCGCGCTCTCGATTCGGATCGTAATCGCGTCCTTTTTGAAACCCATCTTCTTCATACATTGGATTGAACTGCTTAATAGCTTCAACGGACTTCGTATGCCAGGCGAGCGAGAGGCGAACGCTGCTTTTCTTCTTCTTCTCAATATCGTCACGCATCGCTTCGCACATTTTCAAAATGTCGTTGTAAACGGCGCCGTTTTCTTTTCCGAATGTTTTCAGCGAACGTATTAATCTGTTCAGCGCGATTTGCACTTTCTGCAACATTTCAGGCGCGCATGATACTTTCTGGACGGGTTTGATGAGATTTCCAAGGGTCGAAACCGCATATCGAAGCATTGCCACGCGTTCTTGGGTGCTAGAATCTGCTGCCGTTATTGACTTTTTTCGAGGTCGTGTCGACAACAACTTTGCCAGAGAGAGCACTTCAATCGTTTTTGAGGAGGACTTTTTCCCGACCCCTGCGTCTACCATCAAAGGCCGCAACCACGATCCGCCGCATTGCTCTTGAAGGTGCGTCGGCAACCCTTCGTTCCATGTTTGTTTGCACTTCTCGCTCTCACCTGAGGCGTGTATCAAAGCAGTGAGTAAATTGAGAGCCTCTGGAAAAATGCGCATGGCAGGAACGACGTACGCACTCGCGAGAGCGCATAAAATCACCGCATAATTCGCATCGTCAGTTGATCGAACGGCGCAATGCGAGAGCACGTTCCCTATGTACAAAGATGCCGGCGTGGTAACCGCGTGTTGTTTATCCGTAGAACTAAAGATATCCGCAAATAATCCAAGAAGTAATATCGTCCTCGGCGGTGGTAAGCCAGTTTCTCCCAATCGCAAAGCTTTTTGGAGTCGTTTGCCCATCTTTTCAATGCGCGCTTTCGCTGCGGTCGCGGCATAAAACGGAACTTGCGTTGCGATTTCAGAAATGTGCTTCGTGATCACGTTTAGATCTGCTACTGGCAATTCTTCGTTACCACATAACGTTTCAAAACGTTGAAGCAAAAGTCCGAGAAGCGTTTGAATTTTTCGTCTATTTTCAGTCGCTAAACTCGGCGCATTGCATGCGCGCATGCGAGTAAGCACAATCGAAACTTCATCAGAAGTGTACTTGGTTAAGAGAGTTTCGAATGTTTCGTACGTTTCCGGTACTTCAAATGTATACGGGATTTCCGACGAGCTTGCATCCATTCTTTCTTCAGCGCGGATTAGATCATCTCGAGCTTCGGCATCCTTCTTCTCTTTTACCTCTTTTGATTTTTTGAGGTTGGCGTCGTCGTCGTCGTCGTCGTCGCTGCCTTCTTTTGCACCATCGTCGAGAAGAATTTCTCTATTCATGATATCATCGTCGTCGATATCATCATCGTCGTCAAAATCTTTTCTGACATTGTCGTCGTCGCTTTCTGCGGCTTTATCACTCTTGTTAACCTTTTCTACTTTTTTCTTCACTTCTACGCCATCGTTGAGAATGCCGAGCTCTCTTAACCGATTTTTACCTTTTTCTAATTTCTCATCCATCTTGTTCGCTTCTTTGCGGAACTTTCCAGTTTCATCTAAGTCGTCTTCACCGCTATCCTCTTCGTCGTCTTCGTCCTCGCCCTCGTCACTTTCGTCTGAACTTTCTTCATTCTCTTCATCGTCTTCGTCGTCTTCATCGAACGCAAAATCATCGTCGAGATCTTCACCACCTGCTCTCGCTGTCGAACGAGGATCACCTCCTTCCCCCTCTTCCTTTTCTAATTTGCGCGCTTTGTGCCTCCTCAATGCGTACCCTCCTAATGGTGCATCATCATCGTCGCCGTTTCTTGTCTCGTCGTTTTCGTCGTCGTCCGAGAGATCTCCTCGCATGCGCTTCACTCTGGCGCGTTCAGCTTCCTCGAGCTGTCGTTTTTGTCTTGCCTCCATTTGCTCTGACGTCTTTGCTATTTCTGCCGCGTGCGCTCGCGCATCTAAAGCTAACGATTTTGTAATTTTATCGTAATCACTCTTTATGTCGTCGTCTTTCGGTAATCCTGATTCCAAAATGTTCAACGAGGTATTTTTGTTTGTCGGTTTCAAATGGCCGACTGCTTTTCGCAATGCGCCTTGTAATAAACCGCCTCGACTGATGACTTTAAAATCTTCGTCAAGTTTATCCAGGAGTTCTTCGTCATCGTCTCGCTGTTTCGCTTTCTCGGCTTTATACATTTTACTCTTCGCAATGAGTTCGTCCATGACTTCCTTTTTTGTTTTTCTTCTCTCTGTATTTGTATTTTCGTCGTTATCGCCTTCTTCATCGTCATCGCCACCCTCGACTGTGCTCTTCTTTCCTTTCCGCCGAAACCCACCGTTACCATCGTCGTCATACTGTCCATTGTCGTCGTCAAAATCACCCCCGCCGAAATGCATCCTGCGTGTCATTTCTTCGTTCATCAATTGTCTTGTGCCGTCCTCATCGTCAGAATCCGAATCGAACTTTGCGTTTGCTATTCTCCTATCATCCAAAGGTTTTCCGAGATGGGTCAACGATAACAAGTTTTTGTTATTACTATTGTTGTCATTGTCCCCATCTTCATCGTCGTCGTTTTCGTTTCCTTCGAGTGAATACGTATTCTTTCGCTTTTTCCTTAATTGGCCCAACCGCGCTCGTGCCAAGCGCCCGATTGACTTTTCCTCCTGCGTCAAGTTGTTATCTAACTCTCCGAACCGTAAATCCACGAACGCGTTCGCTTTTCCGCTCAATTTGTGTTCCACTAACAACGTTCTCTCCCGTCGTTCGAATCCTTCCCTTCTCGCCTTCAAAACGTTACCGCTTTTGCCTTTGATTTTCCGTCCTAAAATCTCAAATTTTTGCTTTGAACTTTTTCTATCGAAAACTGAAGCGTTGTCTTCGGCTTTTTTGTTTTTCGCTTCCCCGTCGACTTTGGTGGCATCGAAATGCTTGTACTTCTTCAATCGGGGGTTGGACGATTTCGATGGTTTCTTCTTCTTCTTCGCCATAATTCAATGCGCTCCGCGTGTGTATCTGTGCGCTTGTGTGTGTGTGTGTGTGTGTGTGTGTGTATTGAACAACAGTTAAACGCAAAGTTTCTGACAAGCGCGCGCGCAGCAACAAACAAAAAATGTGGCGACGCACGAGTTTGTTTTCTTTACAAAAAAGAGAAGAGAAGAGAAGATTTCTTGTTTGTTGGAGCGGTAATGGATGATGTTCTCGCGCTCTTTAGGTTTCTTCGTTTAGTTCTCTCCCGCGTGTTCGCGCCAAAAATGGTCGGAAAGAGCAAGGCAGATCGGGAGTGTGTGGCGGTACTCTACTCCTGCGCGTTTCTTTTGCCGCCGTCGTAAAAAAATGGAAGAAGAAGAAGAAAAAGCGAAAAAAAAAGAGCATCGTCATGCACTCAAAGACAGCCGCCACCTTCCTTCCTCTCTTTCCTCTCTTTTCTCTTTTTCCTCTCTCTCTCTTTTCTCTCTTTTCTCTCTTTCTTTGGTCGCTCAGGTGTACTTTTTTGGCGGCTCAACGCTCTCTCCATTTGTTGCGTGTCGTGTGTTTACGAAGAAAGAAGAAAGAAGCATACGCACACACTAAGAGAAACATAAAAAGCGCGCGACGGGACGACTTATTCGTTAAAGCAATGAAGCGCGGAAGAGGTACACTCGAGGACGCGGAGAACAATGACGACGAAGAGGAAGCATTTCCTCGCGGGAACTTTGCCGAAGGAGAACAAGAACAAGAACAAGAAGAAAACGAGCGGTCTCATCGCGCCTCACGAACGAAAACAACCACTACGACCGAGCGATTCGCCGCGATTAAAGGTTCTTCTTCGAGTTTGAAAGGTAGAAAAACCGGAGGTAAAGGAGGAAGTGGTAAATACATCGAAGCGTTGAAATGGAAGACATTACGCAAAGGCGTCAAGTTGCTCGGAATTGTTTCGCACGTTTCGAACAAAGGATTAATCGTCTCATTACAGAACGGATTGAAAGGGACGGTATCGAAATTAGAAGCATCAGATGTATTTTATGTTCACACTAAGGGCAGAGGCCAGAGAAGCAAAAGGAAGACGTCCGCATATCCCTCTTCTGAAGACGAATTCAGTAGTAGTAGTAGTAGTAGCAGTGACGAAAGTAGCGGTGATGAAGAGGAAGAGAAAGATGGAGGCACAAAAGGAAAGATTGGTTTAGAATCTCTATTTCGCGTCGGGCAAATGGTGCGATGTGCAGTTGTAAACCTCGACGATGGGAAAACTGGCGGTAAACGGATCGAGTTGACACTGCGTCTCTCGCAAGTGTGCACCGGATTGGATAAAGGGTGCTTATCTGAAGGTGCAGCTGTGCCAGCGGTAGTCACTTCCGTCGAAGATCACGGATACATCGTAGCATTCGGTATCGATGATTGTTCTGGATTTTTACCACGTGATAGCCTAGGGGAAGAGCACGAGTCGCTTCTCCCCGGTCAGCTTGTGGAAGTTGTTATTACGTCGACGCCAAAAGCAAAGAAGGATGACAACAACAACAAGAAGAAGAAGAACGGAGGAGGAAGCAAACTTAGCGGGATTCACGTGTATAAAGTCAGTGCAGATACGAAACGATGCGCGAGCGCAATCGCGCTGGAAAATAAGTCGACATTGATATCCACGATTCTTCCCGGCATGTTGGTAAAAGCGCGCGTGAAGTCTGTTCTCGATGATGGTATTTCTGTCTCTTTTCTGACGTATTTTTCGGGAACAATTGACTGCTTTCACATCGCAGCCGAAGATACTTCATCTTTTAAAGAGGGACAGAAGGTACGTTCACGCGTGATTTTCGTAGATGCTCAAAATAAACGAGTCGGTTTATCTCTCCAACCGCACTTGCTCGAGGCGCAGTCATCGGCGAGCATCCTTCCATCAACCGGGTCAATCTTCGAAAACGCCGTGATAAACCGTGTAGATCCGAACGTCGGAGTATCCCTTCAAATCAGCAAAGGCGGGAAGAAAGGAAGCATCGCTGGATACGCGCATGTTTCGCACCTTTCCGACGATCACGTAGAAAAAGTAGAAAAGAAGTATAAGGTGGGAAAGCAAGTAAAAGTTCGAGTGATTGGACATCGATTGTTAGACGCCGTCGCCAACGTCAGTTTAAAGAGATCTGTTTTGGAACAACCATTCTTTAGTTTGGAAGAGCTAGTTCCTGGGATGATTGTCAAGGGGGAAGTCTTAGCGACGGAACATTTTGGAGCCATCGTAAAACTCGCTGAAGGCGTCAAAGCACTTTGTCCGCCGTTCCATGTATCCGACGTCGTCGGACGAACGACATCATCCAAAGTAGCTCCTGGCGCAATCTTGAAGTTTCGAGTTATCAGCGTTGACCAAGCGAGACACAGAGCTATCGTAACGCACAAGCGTGCGCTGATAAAGTCGGAATTGCCGGTGTTGAAAACGATCGAGGATGCAATCCCTGGAAGAACTACACACGGCATAATTTCAGGCGTTGTAAATTACGGCGTGTTCGTCACACTTTATGGAAACTTAAAGGGATTAGCAGGATCACAAGATCTTGGGTTAGCTAAGGGCCAGAGTATTGCTGACGCCTACGCGGTGGGTCAAGTTGTTCGAGCGACAATCGTGTCTGCAGATCGAGGAGAAAACAAACTAAGACTTTCGCTAGGCAGCAGCGATGAAGAGGATGGTGCTGCCGCAGGAGCGGGAGCGGCTGGTGCTACTGCTATCTCTTTATCAACAGACGCAGTACCAATCGGTGAAGTTGTTACATCTGCGACAATTACGAAAATAGTCCAAGGCTCGAGCATTATTGAAGTTGCTGCGAGCACAGAAGAAGGAACGTTTCAAGGACTCGTCGCATTTCAGCATCTATCAGATAATCCCGTCACAGCTCTGAGCATGGCGTCAACTTTGAAAATCGGAGAAGTTTTAAGTGGTCCTTTGGTGATTCTTGAACGAAAGTCAAAAAGAGTAGTCATGAGTCGGAAAATGTCGATCATAGAGGCAGTAACAAGTTCATCTCTACCCTGTAAAGCAGATAAGGTAAAGGCTGGAAAGATATATCCAGGATACGTCGCCTCGACATCATCGACGGGCGTATTCGTGCGATTTTTAGGATCGCTCACTGGGTTAGCGCCTCCTTCGCAAATTCCCGATGGATGCAGCGCCACGGATTCGTTCTTTGTCGGCCAAACTGTACAAGCTATGGTTCTTTCGGTGGACATTGAGTGCACCCCGCCGCGGCTTTCGCTTTCGCTTCGGTTGCAAACAACGGCACAACCTTTATCGGATGCTCCTTTGATTCGTTCATTCTTCACGGATCTCGAGTTTTTAGATTCAAAGATGGCTCAAAATCCTAAGGAGGCAGAGACTTTGTTATCTGAAGAAACAGTACGTATGTTCGAACCTGGATGTGATATCGAAGGCTCGATTAACGAAACGAAGGATTATGGAATTTTGATCGATATTGATGAAGACGAGAATGCGGTCGGGTTGGTTTCTCCGCATCAAGTGCCTGAGAGCGTAGAAATAGAAGATTTTACCACTGAGACTCGTTTATTGGGAAAGGTTTTAGACGTTTCCAGACGCGAGGGTGTTATTGATATCGGTAAAGTGAACGTGATGAACAATACGAAATCGAAGAAGAAGAAAAAGAAGGTAAAATCTACCTCTACGGCGCTGAAAAAATTGAAAGTAGGTGAAGCGACCGAAGCAATCGTAGAGCTAATTAAAGCTCAATACGTCATTTTATCTCTACCAAAATATTCTGACGCGATCGGATATGCTCCCGTTCACTACTGCAACGTGCGTTTGAACGACGCTTCAGAACGATTTGAGGTTAATCAGAGAGTGAATGTTGTCATCGCACAACTTCCTTCCTCATCTTCAAACGACGTTAAAGTTGGCGAGTTTTACAGCAACCGACTTTTACTTACCGTTCCTTATGTGGATCAAGATAAAGCGAATCGTGGTCCAAAGGCTGGGACTAAATTACGAGGCGTTGTTTCGGAGCTTCAGCCTCTTCAAGCACTTGTGTCGCTTCCAAACAGTAGAAAAGGACGCATTCATATTACTGAGACTCGCGCTTTCGCGAAATCAAAGTTTCCGCTGGAAGACCTATCGCTTGGTTTGACTGTAAATGTTGTTGTTCTTGGTATGGCGGGCGATCGAGGGGGGCTATTGGACCTCACTCTTACGAGTAGTGCAGGCATTGACGATGACGACGACAACGACGACGAAAATGTTAACGAGAACGCAAAGAACAGGGATGACTTTGCTGACAAAATATCATTGAAAAGACCAACTATACAAACGCTTGAAGCTGGTCAATCTATTGATGCGTACGTCATCTCGGTGTTGCCAGACGGCGTTAAAGTGAGCATTCGACCAGAAATAAGTGCTTTTGTTCCTTTGATTGAGACTGCGAGCTCAATCAAAGAGCTTAAAAAACCACTTGAGCAGAGATTTTCAAAGGGGGAAAGGATCAAAGCAACAATCGTCAACGTCAACGTTTCTAAGAAGCACGTCGATGTTTCTTTTCGGGATCAAAAGTCTATCAGCGTCGGCGCGAAACTCTTTGGTGTCGTTTCGCGCTTTAACAAAGGCACTTCGATGATGGTGAAGCTTGGCGCACACGTCATGGGACGGGTTTTTTTGACTGACGTTTCCGACGCGTTTGAAGAAAACCCGTTCTCTGAAATGAAGGTTGGTGATGTGGTAGAAGTTTGCGTAGTTTCTATGACATCGAATGGAGAAGTCGATCTTTCAATGCGACCGTCTTTATTGAGAAAATCTGAAGGAAATAAGAAGGTGGCTAATCCCGAGATTTATGATGCCAAGAGTCTTGAAGTAGGAAATGAAGTTTCTGGATATGTCAAATCCGTCGGCAAAGCTGGATGCTTCGTTGCGCTTTCGCGTAATTTAGACGCGCTGATAAAGCTCACCAATCTTGCAGATGGCTTTGTCGAAAAACCATCGGTTGAATTCCCAACTGGACGATTGGTTCGCGGCCGCATCGTTTCTGCGGATGCAAAAACAAATCGAGTCGAGATGTCACTGCGCACTTCACAATCCGATTCTAAAACGCCAAACAAAGAAGCACTCGCATCGTTGAAAGTTGGTGATGTGGTCATGGGAACTGTACGCAGCGTGCAATCGTACGGCGTGTTTGTCACTTTAGACGGGTCTGGTCTGTCTGGTTTATGTCACATTTCAATGTTTGCTGATATGCACGTGAAGGATGATCTGGCCAACCACGTCCGAGCTGGAGAGCGGGTGCGCACAAAAATCATAAAAGTAGATTACGAGACGAATAAAGTTTCTCTTGGCATCAAAGCTTCGGTTTTCGAAGACGATGATGAAGACGATGAGAATGGTGCGCAACACGAGCACGATTCAGACGACGAAGATGAAATGCAGGAAGATCTTTTACTTTCTGACGACGATGAAGACGATAATAATAATAATAATAATAATAATAATAATAATAATAATAGTAAAATGGACGCGGAGGAGGAAGACGAGGAAGAGGAGCATTTATTCGATAACGAGGAAAGTGGAGGAGAAGAATCTGAGAGGGAGGACGATAACGACGACGAAGACGAAGACGAAGACGACGAATACGACGAAGACGACGAAGACG
>CENF01056902.1_pt1 | contig 9987 bp, 9 predicted proteins | sample 361291 | NCBI WGS metagenome assembly CENF01 (sample SAMEA2619399, study PRJEB7988) | marine metagenome | isolation source: saline water (ENVO:00002010), including | reverse complement strand
AATTCCAAATATTTACTCTCTGGATATAACACAATGTCAAAAGAAGATCAAAAAAAATTTGATCTAAAAAATTATCTAATATTTTTTAAAAAATTTTTTCTTAATCTAACGTTATATTCACTTTTAATTTTTCTTTTATTTTATATTCTCTATGATGGGATAACTGCATCAATTATTTGGTGTATTTCTATATTTATCCCAATGCCATATATGATATACAAAGGAAATAAATTTAAAAAATGAAAAGAAAGCTTCCTGTAGATGTTTTTAGTGATTGGGCTATAAATGGAAAAGATGTGGGTATGGAAAAAAATCATAAGTTATCAGTAGATAATATGATTGAATTTTCAATAAAAAAGCTAGATTATTTTACTTTTTTAGATGCTGGCTGTGGTAATGGTTGGGTTGTACGGAAAGTATCAAAACTAAATAAATGTATTAAATCTATTGGAATTGACGGATCTCAAAAAATGATTGAAAAAGCAAAATCTATTGATAAAAAAAATAAATACTACTGTGAAGATTTACTTAATTGGAAACCGAAAAATAAAATTGATTTAGTTCACTCAATGGAAGTTTTTTATTACTTCAAAAATCCCAAAAAAATTATAAAGCATATTTATTCATCATGGCTGAAAAAAAACTCAAGACTTATAATGGGGATAGATTATTATTACGAAAATAAAATATCTCACTCATGGCCGAATGAATGCGGAATATCAATAATGAGCCTTTTTTCTGAAAAAAAATGGAAGAATTTCTTTTTTGAGGTTGGATTTAAAGAAATTAAATCTTGGAAGGTTGGAGAAAAAAAAGACTGGGCTGGAACTTTAATAATTACTGGAATCAAATAATGAAATATTTAATTATATAATAGATTTGAAATTTAAACGTTAACAAACTAAAAAAAAATGTCTTACAATTATAGATTCTTTCTTTCATTTTTAATGATTTTTTCCTTCAGTTTTTTGCAAGGTCAAAAAATTTTATTTGACTCTCTTAAATACAAAATGCCTATTGAAAGTGCAAAAGCATATATAAAAACAAACAAAAAAAAATATAAAAACTTTTCTTTAGGGAAAGGAACTTCATATTCTATAAGAAATAACTCGCTTGTTGAAAAAGATGAAGAACTTGTAGAAGTATCATTTTGGAGTAAAAAAAATCTTAATCTAAAACAAGCAGAAGAATATTTAATTTCAACAAAAGCTTTTTTGGAATCAAAAAATTATAAAGTTGTTTACTCTCAGGAAAATTGGTCAAAACCATTATTAATGAATAAAAATAAACCATGTATAAGGTTTGTTGATGAAAATAAAAATGTTGTTCTTGCCATGGAACCAAGAGGTCAAGGAAGTGTTTATAATGTGTTTTTAACTTACTACAATTTTGATTGGTTTATTAATCAAGCAAAAGGAACTAATTAATTCTATAAATCTATATTAATACCTAATCCAAAGAGTTCTCTGATTTGTAGCTTTTTAATTAAATCATCATCATAAATAAAATGAATAATTAAATTACTGGATATCTTATCATTAACCTTGAATCTAAAATCCATATTCCAATCAATATCTATATTTTTGGTTTTCTCTAAATAATTAATATAAGTGTTAAATTTATTCTCTAAAGTAACATTAGTCACTAAATTAAATTTAATGTTTCCTGTAACTGAAGCTCCAAAAAAGAACTTACTTATTTTATTTGGATCCACACCAAAATACTTTTGATCTTCAGTTAAATTCTTTGTATAACTAGAATTAACCATTATAACTCGAGCTGCAAGAGGTGACATATTAATCCAATAAATTGGTTCTTTTTTTATATATAAACCTAAGCCCCCTTGAATGATTGCTGGTGAGAAAAATTCTGAAATTCTTTCTCGATTAAATTCTTCACCTGAAGTTACTGGATAATTATAACCTGGCCTTAATTGTGTCTTTAAGTTTACATAAACTGAATAACTTGATAATCTATTAATTTGTTTTCCAATTAATGAATTAATTTCTATTCTATCATCTGTTTTTTTGGTATAATCATTTCCTTTAATATAAGTTGCTCCAAGAGATAACAAAAAATTTGTATCCCAAATTAATCCATTTCTATCAGAATAATTATAATTATAATCCATTCCAAACAAACCTGTAATAGAACTTTCTCCTCCTGAAATCCAATTAGAAAAATAAGCCTGATTTAAAGTAAATCTAGTATTGCCATAAAATTTTGATCTTTTTCCTCCCAATTCTGATTGAATAATAGCTCCAAAAGGAATTGAATCCATCATTACTTCATTTTCCTGACTAAATAAGAATGAGTATGAAAAAATTAAAAATGTAATAAAAAAAATAAATTTTGATCTGATCATTAGAATAATGTTTTAATCACTAATTAGTCCTATGGGTCTTACTTCATTCCCTTTAATGCCTTTTAAACTGTTTCCTAAAATTAAACTTATAGAATCTGATATTCTATCAATTTTTTTTACAATATTAGGATATAAATCTGCAACGTTCTTTTTTTCTTCAGGATCATTAGTCAAATTATATAACTCTGGAGATTTTAAAAAATTCATTTCATATTTTATAGGCGTCCCATCAGATTTTCCCATTTTACCATTTAAACTTCTGTATGAATGACTTAAATAATATTTCCAGTCTAAATGTCTGATGGCATGTAATTCATTTTCTCTATAATAAAAAAATAAATTTTCATGAGGAGATTTATATGTTGTTCCTGTCAATAATGGGACTAATGACTTTCCATCTATTTTAAATTTAAAATTTTTACTATTTGAAAGTTCTTTTATAGTTGGTAACCAATCAATACCCATAACTGGAGCTTTAATAACGGTATTAGGTTTTATTTTCTTTGGATAAGAAATAATGGCAGGGACTCTATTGCCTCCTTCCCAACATGTGCCTTTACCTTCCCTGAAAATTCCAGGAGATCCTGAATGGGTTCCATATGATAACCAAGGGCCATTATCTGATGTAAAAATTATTACTGTATTATTTACCAAATTATTTTTCTTTAAAACATCATAAATTCTTCCAAAAGAAAAATCAATTTCATTTATTACATCTCCATAAATACCTCTTTCTTGAGTACCTAGAAAATTATTTTTAGCAAAAAGAGGAACATGTGGTTGTGGATGAGGGATATACAGAAAAAAAGGAGTGTTCTTGTTTTTTTCTATAAAGTTTATTGCTTTATCTGTTATAGCTTCAGTTAAAAATGATTGATCCTCAATTACTTTCAATACATTTTCATTCTCATATAATTTTAAATCATCAAAATTAAAAATTGTTCCTTGTTCAGGATGATATGGCCACATATCATTAGAATATAAAATTCCAAAAAACTCATCAAAACCATGTCTTGTTGGAAAAAATTCAGGAGCATCACCTAAATGCCACTTTCCAAAAATTCCAGTAGAATATCCCTTATCTTTTAACATTTCAGCAATTGTAGTTTCTTTACTATTAATACCTTTTTTTGAATTAGGCATAAATGCACCATAAATACTAATCCTATCTGAATAGGATCCAGTTAAAATAGATGCTCTTGAAGCAGAACATACTGGTTGAGTCGCATAATAAGAGGTAAATCTTGCTCCTTGTGAAGCTAAAAAATCAATATTTGGAGTTAAAATATCATCAGCTCCATAAACACCTAAATCTCCATATCCTTGATCATCTGTTAAAATAAAAATAACATTTGGAGAGGTAGATATTTCTTTTTCACAAGAAAGAAAAGAAAAAATAAAAAAGATTAAATAAATATTTTTTTTTAAAAACATAAAATATTTTAAAGAAAGGACAAATTTAATAAATGAATTACAAAAATTATTTTGAAACTGATGTGTGATCACTAATTATATACCACTTTTCGTTTTCTTTTTTCCATATTAAAGAAAAAAAACCTTTACTATCTTCAATTTTTCTTTTTAAATAAAAACTTCCTTGCATTTGAATTATTTTTTCGCTCAATTTTTGAAAATTTATAATTTTAAACTTTAAATTTCCCATTAAAGTCCTATTTGAATATTTATTTAAATATCTTTTTTTTGTTTCTTCCCAACCATATATAGATCCATTTGATCCAGTAAATACTATTTTATTTGATTTTAAATATCCCTCCATAAATTTATTTATATTTCCAGCATTCCATGCCTCTTCTTGAAATTTTAAAACCTTGCTAATCGAAATAGAGTCTTTTAAACTAATCTTAGTTTGACCATTAACTGAAAATGTAAAAAATAAAAAAACTAAAAATTTATACTTAGTCAAAAGTTTATTTTAAAAAAGTTAAATATGATATCTTTTAAAGGCCTCAATTGCTTGATAATCTGAAAGACCAAGATTTCGATACTTTTTAGCAGTTTCTGCATTTCTTTGCTCTGCTCTAACCCAAAATTCTCTTTGGTCGTTTCCTTGATACATCACACCATCTTTTTGAGATTGATGGAAAAAGATTGCATTTCTTTTTCTTAAAACTTGATCTGGACTCATGGGAACAGCCATATCAATTTCATAAGTTTCCCATTCATGCCAAGCACCTCTATATAACCAAACCCAACAATCTTTCATAAAAGGTTCTTTTTTTAAACTTTTAATTGCTTTAAAAATTATTTCTAAACAAACTCTATGAGTTCCATGAGGATCTGCTAAATCACCAGCAGCATAAATTTGATGAGGTTTTATTTTTTTAATTAAATTTTTAGTTATTTCAATATCATTTTTAGAAATTGGATTTTTTGATACCGTTCCGGTTTCGTAGAATGGAAGATTCAAAAAATGAACCTGATTATCAGGAATTCCAATATATCTTGTTGCTCCAAGTGATTCCCTTTTTCTTATAGAAGCCTTAAGTTTTCTGATAATATTTGGGTCGGGATTATTAGTCCCTTTAGATTTAAATTTATTTATTATTTCCTGATATTCTGTTTTAATTTTATCAGTAAACATATCATGAGTAACTTCTAAAAACTTACTTGCATCTTCATTTGAAACAGCAATATTTCCAGAAGTTTGATACGCAACATTAACTTCGTTTCCATGAGAAACTAATCTATCAAAAGTTCCCCCCATTGATATTACATCATCATCTGGATGAGGACTGAAAATTATTACTTTTTTTGGGTGAGGAGATGACCTTTCAGGTCTTTTCGAATCATCTGAATTAGGTTTCCCTCCTGGCCAACCTGTAATTGTATGTTGTAATTTATTAAACATTTTAATGTTTAGATCATAACTAGATCCACTGATATTCAATAAATCAACCATTCCATTTTCTTTATAATCGCTATCAGTTAATTTTAGTATTGACTTACCAGTTTTTTCACAAAGCCAAATAACAGCCCTTGCACTATTTTCAAGATTCCATTCATAAGCTCCTACCAACCAAGGAGTTTTAATTCGAGTTAATTCAGATGATGACTCATTGTCTAAAACTAAAGTTGTATTCTTATGATGTTGCAAATATGAAGTAGGAATTAAAGACGTAATTTCTCCTTCTATCGCTTTTTTTAGAATTGAGGCTTTATTTGATCCCCATGCCATTAAAATTATTCTTTTAGCACTTAAAATAGTTTGAATTCCCATTGTTATAGCATCTCTTGGAACATTTTCAATTCCTTGAAAAGATTTTGCTGCATCAAAACGCGTTACATCATCTAACTTAACTAATCTGGTTTGAGAATTAAAATGAGAACCTGGTTCATTAAAACCTATATGACCAGTTCTTCCTATTCCCAAAATTTGAAGATCTATTCCTCCAGCTTTAATAATTTTTTTTTCATAATCATTACATGATTTTCTAACTTTTTCAAATGGAATTTCACCATTTGGGATATTAATATTTTCTTTAGGTATATCAATATGATTAAATAAGTTATCATTCATGAAATAATCATAACTGTTAATATCGTTTCTACTTAATGGGAAATACTCATCTAAATTAAAAGTAATTACATTATTAAAACTAAGTCCTTCTTCTTTATGCATTCTAATTAACTCTCTGTAAACACTTAGAGGTGAAGAGCCAGTTGCTAAACCTAAAACACAATTCTCTTTTTTAGATTGTTTTTCTTTAATAAGCTGAGCTATAGATAGAGCTATAGATAATGATCCTTCGTCAGAATTATTGTATATAATATTATGTAACTTTTCAAATCTAGTTTCTTCAAAACTTCCTGGAGGTTTATATTTTAAAATCTTACTTTTCTCTTGAATCATTATTAAAAGAATATTTTTTAATTAGACAAAGATAAACATATCTTAAATTCAATCATTTCCTTAGTTAGTTTCATTTAAAAAAAATTATTTAATCTTAACAAAATCTAATAAATTTTTGAAAATTATATTCTTTAAGAAATTATATTTACCATTAATTTATTCTAGTAATATTAAAGACTCAAAAAACAATTAAAAGTATGGAAAGACTTGAAACTTTAATTATTGGAAGTGGCCCTGCAGGATATACAGCAGCTATATACGCTGCTAGGGCTGATTTAAAACCAGTACTATACACAGGGTTAGAACCTGGAGGTCAATTAACAACAACAACTGATGTAGATAACTTTCCTGGGTACCCTAAAGGTATTGACGGTCCTACAATGATGATTCAACTTAAAGAGCAAGCAGAAAGATTTGGAACAGATGTAAGAATTGGCCTTGTTAAAAATGTTAAACTTTCTACAAAAATTGGAAAACTACATAAAGTTTTTATTGAAGATGGATCTGAAATAGAGACAAAAACAATAATAATAAGTACCGGTGCAACTGCAAAATATCTAGGTTTGAAAAGTGAGCAAAGATTAATTGGAGGAGGAGTATCTGCATGTGCTGTATGTGATGGGTTTTTTTATAAAAATCAAGAAGTTGCTGTAGTTGGTGGAGGTGATACTGCTGCAGAAGAAGCAACTTATTTATCTAAAATATGCTCTAAGGTAACAATGCTTGTAAGAAAAGATAAAATGAGGGCATCCAAAGCAATGCAAAATAGAGTTTTAAAATCAAAAAATATTATTTTAAAGTTTAATTCAGAAATTGACGAGGTTCTTGGAGAAAATGTTGTTGAAGGTTTAAGAATAGTAAATAATTTAACAAAAAATAAAGAAGAAATTACCATCTCTGGTCTTTTTATTGCAATTGGACACAAACCTAATACAGAAATTTTTAATAATCAATTAGAAATGGATAATCTAGGTTATATTATAACAAAAGGGAAAACCACAAAAACAAATATTCCTGGAGTTTTTGCCTCAGGAGATGTTCAAGATAATGAATATCGACAAGCAATTACTGCAGCTGGAACTGGATGTATGGCTGCTTTAGATGCCGAAAGATATATTCAGGGATCATATTAATTTTTACATAACTCTTCAAATCTATCTATAGAAACTTCGTTGTTAAGTTCTTTATCTTCTGAAATATATTCATATAACCATTTTGATAATAGAGGAGCTATCATAAGACCTCTAGTTCCTAATCCATTATACAATATTAAGTTTTTATGTTTTGGATGTCGGCCTAAAATAGGTCTCCTATCTTTGACAACGGGTCTAAAGCCAACTTTATGATCTATTACTTGAAAAGTAACAGAAATCAAAGAATTAAGTTTAGATAATAGAAAGTTATATCCTTCTTTAGTTTTTTTTGTTGATTTATCATTGAAATTAAAAGTTGATCCTACCCAAAAAATTCCTTTATTAATTGGAATAATATAAACCGAGCTCTTTATAATATGTTTATTTGAAAGTTTTGGAGCTTTAATTAATAAAAATTCTCCTTTTAAACTTGTTACTGGTAAATAATTAAAAAAAATATTGTTTTTTATTCCAACTCCCTCGCAGAAGACAATTTTTTTAGAAGTGATATTTTCATATTTAACATATTCATCATAAATTTTCAAGTTATTATGGTCAAAGTCTTTAACAATAAATTTATCTTTTACAAGATTTAATTTAAATATCTCTAACATTAATTTTGGATCAATTTTGGCTGTATTTTTTAAAATTCCATATCCATTTTTTAACAAAAGTTGATTGTTAAATTTAGTTACAATTTGATGATCTAAATAATTTTCAAGATATTTAAATCCGCTTGCTTCAATCCAATAATTTTGTTCTTGTTCATTTGAAAAATATTTATGAATTAAAATATTATCATAAACTTTAACCTTATATTTTTTTTCAAATTCTAAATAAAATTCTGTGGCAAATTTCATAAACTCTAATCCTTTCCATGATAGAGTATAACGTTTTAATATTGTTGGGTTTAAGACTGCACCCGATTGACAGGTAGAATTTGTTCTAGGTATATCAATAATTGCAAAATCCTTATTTTCTTTAATGAGTTTATAAGCAAAAGATAACCCTGCTATTCCATAACCTACAATTATGTAATCTATCATTATAAATTAAAATGATATAAAAAAAAACGCTACTTAATTAAGTAGCGCTTTAAAACTTTGTTTAAAATTAATTATTCCATTGATCTTGTTCAAAATCCCTTATAACTGATTTAATTCTTTCTGATTCTAATAGTTGTCTAAGAGCATCTTCATACATATAATCTTTAACTTGTCGATCTTCATATACGTTTTCTTCCTTATATATGGTTGCATTAAATCTTCTAGAATTCAACATATGATCAAAACTTACTGGCTGTGATGAATTTTTAATATTAAAAACTTTATTTTCATTTAATACTTTTCTTGCATCAGGAAACCAGACCCAAAAAAGTGGGTTAAAGTTTTCAGGGTCAGCTTTTGCTGTTTTATCACTAAATGTAGAAATATCTGCAGCTACTGGAGCTATAGCTAAAAGTCTATATTTTAACTCACCTAATCTTTTATTAAAATACCATGTTCCTTTAACAAAATACTGTTCAATATCATCAGATTCCATAAGATTAGTATCATAATCATCCTCAACTAAAAAATCTTCAGTTATCTCACCTGCATTTAATCTTTCTCTTGCATCTTCAGAAATATCTCTACTTACTAGTCTATCACCTAATTCAACTAATGTTATTTTCTCTGTAAAGTAATCATCATTATAAATTTCTTTTATTTCACCACTTTTAATTCCATCAATAATTATTCTCCAAAGAGATTTTCTGTTTTCTGACAACATACCATTAGCCACGGTAGGGTAATAATAAGGAAAGTTAATTCTTTCATCTAAATCTATTTTTTCCCAAATTGTTTTAGACCACATAACATCCCGATCTTCAATAAAACCATAAGCAATAGGTGTCTCATCATCTGCCTCTAGTTGTTGTTCATTTGGAATTCCTATTTCCTGAGGAACTTTCGCATTCAACAGATTTGCTTGTGCAAAGGAATATTCAAATGAAAACAATAATAAAAAAATAAAAAGATAGATAATGGATTTTTTCATGACAATAACTTTTAATTTATAGTAATAGAAATTGGCGACGGATTTTGTAATCTATATTTAGACCCTGTAATAGCAGTTTTTATATCTGTAATTATGATTGTTTGTCCTGCTTTTATTCTTCTTAAAGAATTTACTGCCTTGGAATTAAGTCTATTACCTTTAATAACCATACTTGGCATCCCTGGAGCTCTAAATCTGAATTCAGTGACTTTTACAGGTAAATCAAAATCAAAATCAACAAGCCTAGCTTCAACTCTTCCTTTTTCTAAACTAGTTTTTGGTAAACCAAATGCTCCATCTTTACCTCTAAAAAATCCAGTTGGCTTAGGAATTTCTTTAATTCTAAATTTAGAAACAGAAGAAACTCTTTTGCCATCTGGAAGAGTTCCAGAAACGTTAATTTTTACTTCTCTTCCTTTTTGAGGTGAAAGCATGTACTTACTTCCTCTTAATCTTTTTAAACCAGGAGCACTTGCTCTAACTTTACTATCTATAATCCCAGGAATAGATATTGTAATTGGATTATCAACACCCCTGTAAACAACATTCATCTTGTCAGCAGAAATAACTGCAGAATTAGG
>CENF01184819.1_pt1 | contig 9990 bp, 8 predicted proteins | sample 361291 | NCBI WGS metagenome assembly CENF01 (sample SAMEA2619399, study PRJEB7988) | marine metagenome | isolation source: saline water (ENVO:00002010), including | reverse complement strand
TAAGTGCAGGATCGCTGAAAGGCTCGGAATAACTCGGCCACAACCCGTGCACGGTCATCTCGTTCTTTAAATACTCCTTCTTGCACTCCATTTTCTTCTTCGTCTTCGAGGCACCATCTTCAAAAGACGACGAAGCACAAAAGCCAGGCGTCCACGAGCGCGCGAGCTCAAACATATCGAATCGATCGGATTCGTCGTCGTTCAATTCTTGCGTATACATTGGGTCGTTGCATCCGTCGTGCGTTTTTGTGCCTTCATTTAGACAGGAGGAAGGAGACGATGATACCGAGGACGTTTTGGAAATGTCGGAGAAGATACCGTTATCTGATTTTCCACCGCGAAGAGACAGACGCGGTGGATGCTGCGTAGAACGAAGTAATGTTGAAAAAGATTCTCCGAGAAGCGAAAAGGAGATACACGTGATGAGAAAGTGCTGAAGATTGCGCATTTTTACGCGTATCTATACACGCGTACACGCAAGTCAAGTTGTGAAGAGAATTCTTTGGAATATGCGAAAATATAGAATTTGAAAAGATGTCCTACGTACTTTTATGCAATTCTGCGCGTATGCATGTGATTCTCCTCTACAACGGTATTCTAACAGTACCGACTATATATGGGCGGGCGGGCAGAGAAAGCTTATTCCTTTTGGCACTCGTGTGAGCACCTTTACCGATGGAGTCTTACCCGGCGTTACTTTATGGTACAAGTGCCAAACGAATATACCATCGTCTGCGTTTACCGTTTCGAGAGCATCGAGAAGGACGAACGCGTCGTTGTCGTCGTATCTGTCCGTATTATTTCTTTTGTGGATGTTGCGCGTGATGCGTTGTAAGAACATGTCTTCCAAATACCCAGGGTACGCAGTCTCGTCGAATCGAATGGACCCTATCGCGTTTAATCGAACGCCAAATCCAGCCATGTCGACATTAAATATTCGAGGTTTATACGCCAAGTTTCCACACCAAAACGAACGAAAGCCTACGACACTCGGAGATATCATTGCATCGTTTTGCCCTTTTACAAAAGGTGCTTCGAATTTACTCGTCGTGCCGGGAAACCCAACTGGCCATATACCCACCTTTCGTACCTTGGATGCTCTCACGAAATGTTCCGTTGTGTAGGCGTTATCGTCGTCCGCAAATAAAACGACTGGATTCTGTTCGGGTAACCACGGATTCATTTGCAACCAGTCCAACGCTTTGTTCCTTTGCGATACTCCTCGATGGCCATTCTTAGTGTGTCTCACACTTACTCTCAAAGCTTTCACGTGCACGCGTTGACAGTACAACGGTCTGTTTTCTTTTTCGTATCTTTCAACCAGTGGACTTTTGCGCCAATCGCTTTCGCTTTCGACGAGGACCCACACAATATCCATATCAACAGAACTCGAACACAGCGTGTTCTTGAGTGCAAGCAATGCGTGCGTCTGAAAATTTTTATCCTTCTCTCGATGATGCGTTGGCGTTACCACCGCGAGAGATACCATCTCATCTCTCGGTGACCCCTTCAAAGTGGAAGACGAAGAGAAGTATTCGTCTCTCTTCGTTTTCAGTATCAGCACCAACGCGATCCAATAACAGAGCGCGCCGAACGCCACGAGTCGCCAAGAAGTAGAAGACGACGCGGCGTCGTTCGCCATGGAATAGAGAGAAAGAAAGAGGCTCGTGTCGGTATCGTACCGGGCTTAATTAAGACCGCGTCGGGTGCTTTTTTATTATTGTTTTCTCTCGTGTTTTTCTCGTTCATCGTCTCGCGTATTTTCTATTTTGGTACAGCACTTAATACTACAACAGAAACATTCGTGTAAAATAATAATAATTATTATCGAGTCCTCAAGAACGTGCGATCTTCGACCGAGCTATCTCCACCGATGCCAAAGGAGTTGAATTTGTGTTTGAAATCCGGCCAACCTTTTTGTCGTACTTCTTCAGGTAAAGACAACCAGGCTTTGGCAATTGTGGACGCTAAACGTTCGTCGTGCCACGAGAACGATAATCCGGCAGGATTTTTACCGCCAAAGAGTTCGCCGTTTTCGTCGAAACGTTTCAAAAAACTTTCGGCTGCACAGAATGGATTAACCTTAGCCCTCTGTGAACCACCATTACCGCCCCTTCTTCTGCCCATAATTCCCGGATCTTCTCGCGGGCAAAACTTCATGCAATGTTCTAACGCGGCGAGTTGCGTCCTCTTCACGAACCAAATGCAATCCACGGGACACATATCGATGGCAATCTCAATCGTTTCCTTATCGTCGGCCCATTGGTCCACCACTCTCGCACGACCGAAATCCGATTCCATGGAAAAAGTGTTTGAGGCGTACTGCGCGCAATTCGCGCACCCAATACACACGCTTTCATCCACAAACACCGCCCTCGTCTCTCCTTCTTCGCCGCTCCATTTGGACACCGGAGTGCCGTCGAACTTTGTTTCTTCCTCAAGGAAAAAATGTTTCCGAAAGTCGATGACTGCATTGAGATACGGTTCTCTCGTTTGCACATCTGACAACGTCTTATACGCCGCGTTTAATATCACCGCAAATTCATTCGTCTCTTCCTCGGATGCGTCTTCGTATTTCGACAGCAACACATCCGGATGGGATATTACTAATTTTTTCTTGAACGCTTTCGAAACCGTTGTTTGTACCAAATCTTCATCACCCGAAGCCCAAACATCCGCGTCGTCCAAATCTAAATCTAAAAGTTCAAAAAAGTCTGAAGGAGCATTTGTTAAGAGCGTGGCATCGATCGAGTCCACGTCTTTGGATAGTTCGCGGTAATATGGAGATTTCGTGACATCGGTGCTTTCCGACTGAATTGAAGACTCTTTGGACGCGCCGGCGTCGCTCGATGTCGTCGTTTTTCTCTCGGCGCATCGACGTAAAGGTCGACGAGCGATCGGGTGTCGTCGGAACTGCCGGTTGGGTGATATTTGTGAGCGCGATGATATCGTTCGCATGATGTACTGTATGTGCCGGGTGCGTGTGTTCGCCTTGAAAAACGGCGCTTTTTCGAAATCGAGCGCGGAAAAATAACAGAATTACTTAATAAATAAAAGACAGAACGAATTTGTAACAATCAAAGTCGTGGTTCAAAATGTACAGATGCTTTTTACAATTACCATGGTACAACGACCATCGATTCAATATACAGTGTATCGTTTTACGCGAAAGAACCGGCGCCTAATTTCTTCAAGGCGATTTCCACCTCATCTCTCGTGCTTTGGCTCGCGTCATTCACATCGCTCGGCGATAAAATCGTCGCCTGAGCTTTCTGGATTAATTTTGCTAAATCCTCTTGCGTTGGGTCGTACGCTAAAGTAGATAAAGCCCAGATGCATTTGGCAAACGCGTTTGGACGCAGGGCTTCGGTTTGACGAATAGCATCTCTTGCTAAGGCATCTAAAACGTCTTCGTCCAAATCAAGTTTTAAGAGCGCGCAGCCCCACAAGCCGAGTGCAAGAGTACCAGGGTTGAGTCGTGAGGCCTCGGCGGAGTCGGCGAGTGTTTTGGCCAGATTTTCGAGATGCGCTTCAAAATCACTACCAGTGTCAGAGGATGAGGACGGTCGATGATTAATGCGGCCGTATGCGCAAAGCAATTTTGCGCATTCGTCCGGTTCCAACTCCTCGTCTTCATCTTCATCCAAAAACGTTCGTACGAGTTTGTTGACGATTTTCTCGCCCGGAGAAATTCGCAAAACACCCCATGCGTGTAAGACCAATAATTTATCTGCTCGTTCCAAATCATCTGCGCACGTTTCGACTTTTCGCACGAGTTTATCGATGATTGAACCATCGGCTGGAATTCGTCCGCGTCGAGACAACGCCCAAAAGGTTTTCGCAACGAGTTCCGGATCTGATTCGTTATACATGCTGTCTCTTTTATCTGCGATAGCTTCTGCAATGGTGTCGATGGCATCGTTGTCATACTTTAAAGTTTGCCTCGCTTCACCAATAGACCAGGCGATAGCGTCGAGCTGTGATGTTGAAAGTCTCTTCGCCATTCGCGGAATCTCTCGATTCAACGCGTTCATAAACGTAGTAGGAACTTGACACTTACAGTTTGCAAGCGCCCAAACGGTCATGGAAATGTTCAAGGCACTTTGTGAACCACCAAAATTATCCGCCACCAACCGGTTTAACATCAACGAAATCAATTCGGGATCGATTGATTGCGCGTTGAACCTTTGCGATTTGAGTGACTTGCTCAAACCCCACAAAAAATTTGAAATGTCCCTCGAGCTAAACGCAAATCTCATATCCGCTTTTGGAGCGCCGATCGGGTATAATTTTAAGTTGTGCACCGCGCAATTTTGTAGTTTTTCATAGAATGACCATCGGTCCGTCGCGTTGTCTCCGTGTGCCACGCCAACCAATAAATTCGCCATTTCCTGCGGTTTCCACGCATCCGCATTTTCCACCCACGACGTTTCGCACTGACTGTAAATTCTACTCAAAACCCCATCATCGTCGCTAATTTTATATTTAACATTCCCATACGCCCAAATCAAGTTACTAAACGCTTGCGGTCTCACATTCGCCCCCCCTTGTATTGTCACGCACTTTGCGAAATTACTTGCAATCGTATCCAACATTTCTGTGCCTCTCTCGTCCTTGCCTCCCTCTACATTCCCCCAATCGTTATTTTCAAAGACTTTCAAAGTAGCCAAGGACCACGCGACATTCGCTAAGCCAAACACATCCATATTTCCTAAATTATCTTCCACCACTTGCATCAAATTATCAAAATCCGAGTTTCTTATTATCTGTTCGTATGGATGTCGATTGACGCCGTCGTGACTCATCCTTCTCCCAGCTCTTGCCGTACTCATCCACGAATCTCCATTATTCTTATCGAATTTTCGCAAATTTTTCTCGAATTCTCTCGTTCCTTTACTCGCAATTCGATGCAACGCCGTCGAGGCGTTTATGGCATCAAACTGGTCGACGAACTCTCGCACAACCTCGAACAATTCATCTAAGGAGTTACTTTGGGTCAATTTCGTTTGAATCTCAAACCCGGCTTTGGACCCACCCGTGGAACCAGAAGAGCGATAATTCGCTCTTCCTTTTTGCCATTTCCCTTGTTTTTTCAACGCGTTCTTGGAGACCTTTTTGCTTGTACCCGAGGATGATCCTTTCGCTCTTCTCGGACTCGAATCGTTCGATGGGGGGGAGAGAGCCGCCGCCGTGAACAATTTTACTTTCCTCGTGTTCGTGGTCTCACTTCTTTTCTTACTCAACGCGCGCGAGGGTGCGTGGTGGACCGCAAACTGCGTCAGAGATTTAGATAACATGGTCGACGCGATGGTATAACGCCACGATTTGAAGAGACTGGTGATGCGGGGAAGAAAAAAAAGTGCGGGGAAACGAGAAATTTTGAGGTTAATTTGTTGTTTACTTGAACGATGTCTCTCCACAAAAAATACGCGAAAAGAAATGGAAACCGGAGAGAAAGGCGCCTTCATCGAGCGTTCATATTCCTCACACTCACACGCTCTCTTTGAAACAGTTCTTCTTAACTCGTTTTACTGATGGTAGCTTTTTGGCTCGTGCTCGACTCTTGGAGGATTATACACGCACACTGGACAAGAGGCGTATTGAGTGCAAAACAAGGGCAAAGTTCCGATATATAACATCCTCCCGATTAAGTGTTTGTCTCCAAACGCCGAGCGTCCAACGATTAACATGGTTGCACCGAAACCCTTGGCAGCTTCCACGAGTTGTTCGCGCGGATCGAGGATTCTTGGACTCGTTGCGACAGATTTCTTTCCAAGATCCACGACGTCGCGTAAACGAAAGGTGTCTTCGCACTTGTTGTCTTTCACGTACACTTCGATGAGTTTTTTACACGTCTCTAGGTTGAGCGTGATATCGGATTGCGTGACGTGTTTCGAATGCATGGAATGTTCTTTCATTGGAACGTGCGCTAATATAACGTCGTCGTTTTCGCGCGCGAGCTTTTTGACGTAGAATTTAACCACATCAATAGACGATTGCGTACCACAGACGCCCAACAAGACGACGTTTTTTTTATGTTGCTGATCGGCTTTGCCTCCTTCGCTTTCTTTCGCATGCGGTTCGACTGCATACATTCGATACGCCTCGATCTCTGACTTGACGCCTTGCACTTGTTCTTCTTTGAACTCCACTGAGCTTCGGTAAAAGATGCACGGCACGTCTACGTTATGGAGAACGTTAGTCGCGACGCTACCGACGATAAATCGTTCGAGAAGCCCTTTACCGTGCGTGCCCATCAATACGTAATCCGGTCTCGGCACGTAAAACGCCGGCTGCGTTTCTTCTTCCACCTTTTCCCCGGGTAAAGCGCTTTCTTTTTTCGCGTACATTCCATCGCAAATCCCCTGGATGGCTGCGGCGGCGTGAGGAAACCCGGACTCTGGATCCACCTCGAAGACTTCGATCGATTTTACGTTCTGCCCTGAACTCAACGAGAACAAACTCGCTCGCAACTTTCCTCCCAGCGGCATGAACTCGGGTACGAACGTCTTTTCCAGCGCCGCGCCTGGAACGTCCACGACTTTTTTCTTCAATCTCGAATCGTCCAAAACGCTTATAGCCGCTTTGCGGCACCCGAACCGTTTCGTGATTGGATCGACTTCTTTCCTCTCCCCGGTTTTGGTAGGGGGAGACACGTGACAAAAGGAGAAGACGTACGCGCGAACGCGCGGCGACGCCAAGTGTCGCGAAAAGTATCGCACGATGTTCTCGTTCACGTCCGATTGCGAAACCGGGCCGAGAGGTACGAGGACGTTGATGTCGTCTCGATCGCAGGACGAGGACGGCGCGGACATGATGCCGTGTGCTTTCTTATGTTTTTTTGCGCGTATTTTTTGAAGGGGTTTTTTAGATACGTTTTTTTGGAAACTTCCTCCTCCTCCTCGCCAAAGACTCTGCCACCACCACTTGCGAATACAACTCTACCGAGAACAACACACACACTATGTCGCCGGGCGTTGGCGGAGGAGGAGGAGGAGGAGTAACGCTCGCAAAAAACGGGGTGGTCAAAAAGCTCTTCCGGGAACTCCTCCGCGCGCGCGCGCGACTCTTTGCCGGCGATGAGAAAGCGTTGGACGCGTCTCTGGTCGAAATCCGGTCGCATTTCGATTCGAACAAAAACGCGACCGATGAAAAGGAGATTCAGAAACGCATCAGAGACGGCGAAGAGGCGAGAGACTTTTTGACGATGAACGTGTTGCAAGGAAAGATGAACGAGAGAGGAAATTTTGAGACGAGTCTGAAAAGCGCGGACCCGGATAAGGAGACGTGGGAAGTGCCGAAGGAAGCGAAATAGCGATGCGTGCGAGTGTATAGTAAGAGTGTTGAAGGGTATACAGACCGATAGATAATAGTAAATGGTACCCGTGGTACCCGGGTACATAGGTACAGAATAGTATGTAATTACAAAATATACAGATGGTTATGTGTTAGTAAGGGGCGCCATGGTAGCAGGCGCTTGATCGAGAGCTGAAAAGTCGGCAACGTTCGTTTCTCGCGCCATCTCCTTCTCGGCGGCTATGTTGGCTCCAGCGGAACCGACAGCCCCCATAATTTCTCTGGTCTGAATTTGCGCGTTCGTGAGTTGCTTTTGCTCCGACGTCTTTTCCTTATGTTTTTCGACGATATTCACGCTCCCGCTCGCGAATCGGCCTTTTACGCGCACGCGGTTATCCGCTCTCACCTTTCGACTTTCGTAGTGAATTTTCTTGGCAAACTTCCTTGTCTTTCTCTTTTCGAGGTATCGAGCTAATACCGCGGGACGTTCTTCGCCACCCGGCGCGTGCGAGCGATCGTATACCATGGCATTTTGCTCATCTTTTTGTGTCATTCTTTTCTTTCTTCGTTTGGTGTTATTCATCTTAGTCGTCGCAAGGGTTGCTGCAGCGTTTTCGTTCGCCGCAGCATTGAAGATGGACTTTGTCAACCGTTCTCGTTCTTCGAGTTGTTGCTGCATCAACATTTTTTGTTCTTGGCTTTGAAGGTACAAGAGATCCGACATGGCTTGATTTGTTATGTCTTTAGTGGCGGTGGTGGTGGGATTCGGATCTTGAAAAAGAAAGTCAGACCGGCCATGATTTATGGTTTCGTCATTTTGTGACACTCTGGGTTGTTCGGTTTGCATGTGCGTCGGTGGCTGGGTTGAGACATTGACGCCTTTGTTCACTTCATTTTCTTTCTTAAGAGCTGGAATTTCACCTTCGATGGAAATCGATTCGTTGGACCCGATACCTTTCAGCAGCACTGGGGCAGGCACATTCGTCTTCGCTTTGCGTGAAATGGTCGTTCGTTTGCTCCGAGCAATTTTCGTCGACGGAGAGAACAACGTCCCTAACGAGTTGTCCTCTTTGCGAGGTCGCCCAAGTTTCTTCTTCGGTTTACCCGATTTTGTCGTGGTTGTCGTTTTCGGTTTTGTGCTCGTCACTTTTTTCGTTTCTTTCTTCGCTTTCGTTTCTTTCAGTTTCGTTCGTTTCCTTGGTATGCTCGTCGAAGTCGTTGCTGTTGTTGCCATCGAATTTCCGAGTTGAAAAATCTCCTCCCTCGACGAATTCGACGAGCTGCTCCGATTCGTTCGTCGTCCAGAAGATGCTCCTCCTTTGCTATTTTCGTTGCTCGCGTTGTCTCCGCTATTTGTGTTTCCTTCGTTGTCCTCAGAACTACCTTTACTCGGGTTGTCCACTAAATCGTGAGCGAAATCGTACAGAGATAATCCCGGGTCGTCTCTCGCGTGTGAATGATCTCCCAAGCTGTTATTCGCTTTGCCTTTTTTACCCGCGAGATTTTGCTTGTTCGTTTTCGTGCCGTGTTGATTCGACCGTTTCTTCGAGGCGCCTTTGCCGGAAAGTGGCGTCTTATTCTTCCCTTTCCCCATCTCCCCACCACTACCGGGGGGACTCGACCTCCCCGACGTTCTCGTGCTCGCCTCCCGTTGCGACCTCACGCGACTCGCCACGCTCTTCTTAAAGAACCCCATCATTTCGTTGTCTTGCTCGTCGTTCTTCATCGCCAACTCTCCAACGTTGCCAAAGTACGGACTAAACTCGTTTTCGTTGTTCCCTATTCCCTTTTCTTCTCCGCCCTCGTCGATGTTCGGTAAAAACGGTTTCGCCCCGTCGCCTCTGATATCTTCCATCTCGAACGACCCGGACCGCGAGGTTTTGTTCACTCCTACTTTTTCACCCTGACTCCTCTTCCGTTCGCAGGCAAAGCACATGTGACTCCTCAAATGCTCGCTCGCATCCTGGTTGATGGTTGACCGCCGACGACGACGCGTAATAATACAGGTGCAAAGTGTGGTAAGTTGTGTTGTTCGTTAGAAGAGTCCATAATAAAATAATGACAAAAAAAGAGCGGCGACGACCAAAAAACACGCGCGCGACGACGACGACGCGCGTTCGTGCGGGTCCCCGACAAACCCAAAGATGATCGTCGCGCAAACGCGTGCAACACCAACCACGAGCGAGACTTTTGGACCACCAACCGAAAAGAAGTCTCGATCGTTTACTACGTCGACGCCGACGCGATTCAAAGAGTTCGTTACGAAGCCGCCCTCTTTAAAAAAATGAATTCACAACATCGATGAACGCGCGCGACACAACAACAACGAATTTGAAATGAACGAACGCACGCACCAGCATTGCGCTTCCGCAAACCAGACACGGAGTGGTCATGATGATGTGCCTCTCGAGGACGGCGCGGAAAAAATCCGCGCGGACTTTTCTTCTTCTTCTTCTCACAACTGTCGCAAGTAAAAAAAGCCCACGAAAAGGGGGCAAGGTCGTTAACCTAATTTTCTTGTGTAGGGTTTAGGGTTTTAAAACCCTAAAACATGTGTGTTTAAAAAAGTTTGAAGTTTTTGTTTGACTGCGTTCGAGGAGCTCGACGTACGCGCTCGACCGACTCGGTCCAAAGAGTAGTATTACCACCGAAGACGAGAGAGTCTATCGGCGACCTCGAGTATACCATCAGCGT
>CENF01016381.1_pt1 | contig 10043 bp, 5 predicted proteins | sample 361291 | NCBI WGS metagenome assembly CENF01 (sample SAMEA2619399, study PRJEB7988) | marine metagenome | isolation source: saline water (ENVO:00002010), including | reverse complement strand
TTAAAAAAATTAATCATAATAAATCAATAGGTTGATATAATGTCAAAGATGATAAAACCCAATAAACTTTTCTCAAAAAATTCTTACATAAATTCAGTTGAACAGTACCAAAACGAGTACGATAAATCTTTAGAAAACTCAAGTGATTTTTGGGCAGAAAAAGCAAAAAGGATTGAGTGGTTTCAAAAATGGGAAAATGTTCAAAGTTTTGATTTTTTTAAAGGAGAAATTGAGTGGTTTAAGAAAGGTAAATTAAATGCATCCTATAATTGTATTGATCGTCATATTAAAAATGGTTTTGGGAACCAAACAGCAATTATTTGGGAAGGAAACGATCCAAATCAATCAAGAAAGTTTACCTACAATGAATTGCTCAAGGAGGTCTGTTTATTTGGGAATGCACTCCGAGATTTAGGTGTTAAGAAAGGAGATAGAGTATGTCTTTACATGCAAATGATACCTGAGCTTGCTTTCGCTGTATTAGCATGCGCTAGAATTGGAGCAATCCACTCTGTGGTTTTTGGTGCTTTCTCAAGCGATTCACTAAGAGACCGTATTAATGATTCAACCTGTAAGATATTAGTTACTCAGGACACGGGTGTTCGAGGGACTAAGCAAAATATTCCTATGAAAGAAAATGCTGATAAAGCATTGATTGATACACCTTCAATTGAACAAGTAATTGTGGTGAAAAGAACTGGAGAGTTGGTTGACATGGATCAAAAAAGAGATCTATGGTGGCATGAGGCTATTTCAAACGTAAAAAATAAATGTGAACCTGAAATAATGGATTCAGAGGATCCTTTATTTATTCTATATACTTCTGGATCTACTGGAAAACCAAAAGGTGTATTGCATACGACAGGAGGCTATTTAACCTATGCTTCCTATACTCATGAAATTATTTTTGATTATAAACCAGGCGATATATACTGGTGTACTGCTGATCTAGGATGGATTACAGGACACTCCTATATCGTGTATGGACCACTCTCAAATAGAGCAACAACCATTATGTTTGAAGGTGTTCCAAATTTCCCTGATTTTGGTAGGTTTTGGGATATTGTTGATAAACATAAGGTAAATCAATTTTATACAGCTCCTACGGCTCTAAGAGCATTAATGAAAGAAGGAAATCAATGGGTAGAATCTAAAGACCTTTCTTCATTAAGGTTATTAGGTACGGTGGGAGAGCCAATAAAAGAACCAGAATGGAATTGGTACAATGAAATTATTGGTAAGGGAAAATGTCCAATTGTAGATACATGGTGGCAGACTGAGACTGGAGGGATTTTAATATCACCCATGCCAGGTGCTTTTCCAACAAAACCTGGATCTGCAACATTTCCCTTTTTTGGTATTCAGCCCGTATTACTTGATGATGATGGATCTGAAATAAATGGAAATGATGTTTCGGGATTGCTTGCTATTAAATCCTCATGGCCAGGTCAAATGAGGACAATATATGGTGATCAGAAACGATTTATACAAGTTTACTTCTCTCAATTCCCAGGGTATTACTTCACAGGAGACGGGGCAAAACGTGACAAGGATGGGTATTACTGGATAACGGGTAGGGTTGATGATGTATTAAATGTTTCAGGCCACAGAATAGGTACAGCTGAGGTAGAAGGAGCAATAGGAAAAACGTCTGGTGTTGCGGAAGCTGCTGTAGTTGGCTTTGATCATGAAATAAAAGGACAGGCAATATATGCTTTTGTTACATTAATGACTGGTATTCAGGCAGAGGACAAAATTAAAGGTGATATAATAGAGTGTGTGAAAAAAGAGATAGGGCCTCATGCAAAGCCAGATCAAATTCAATTTACACCAGCACTTCCAAAAACAAGATCCGGTAAAATAATGAGAAGAATATTAAGAAATATTGCCAAAAAAGACATAGATAATATGGGTGATATTTCGACTCTTGCAGATCCTTCAGTAGTTAAGAGCCTTATTGATGGGCGTTGATCAGTTTTTGGTTTACATCTCTTAGGCGTTTCGTAAGTATATTTATAATTTGCTTCATTATATCTGGACTTTTTGCCATTAAATCATAAAATGAGCTTTGATCGATTTGTAAAAGGACTACATCTGTCATAGTTAATGCATCTGCAGATCTTGGTTCATGATCTAATAAAGCCATCTCACCAATACATGATCCTGCTTCTAAAATCGCTATAGAATTATGATCTTGAATAATATTAATTTTACCTTTGACTATGACGAATAAGGAATCTCCAAAATCTCCTTTTTTAAATATTTCAAAACCTTTATCATAATTGATTTCACTGGATATTTTACCAATTTTAGTTAAAATATGACTGGGTATTTGACTAAATAAATCTATAGATTTTAGAATTATGGTTTTTTCTAAAATAGAATACATATTATTATGCTCCTCATTTTTAAGTAATTCATTATTTAAAAAGTTTCTATTTATATAATTTATTTCTGAGAAACTAAATAAATTTTTTGTGAATATTTTATTATCTATTTCATTCCAATTAAGTTTAGATAAAAGATTTCCATCTTCTTTCAAGAGTAAATAATGGATAAATGCAATTATTTTCCATTGGTCATTATTTTTTACCCAATTTAATAATAGATTTTCTTTTGAGACTTTTCTAATTGGAAAAAATTCTGCTAATGAATTAATAACATCTGTATCTGATTCAATTAAAGGGAGTGTAACCTTCTTATTTTTTTTAGTAAATGTTGTATCTATTAATTCAATAACTAGAGGCAAAAATCGAGGATCTTTACTTTGAATATATCGAATGTATGTTTCAATAGGGATAGTAGGATCTTTGATGGTCCCAAGCTTTAATATGATTTCAATTAATAACTTTAAATCATTTTTAATATAATCATTAATTATAAGTGCATCTTCATCATTAAAAATTTCATTTTGGATTAAATGTAAAATAAAAGCTTGGTTCGCAAATTGATAAATCTTTTCGTCAATAATTTGTATAGTTTCTTTACCAAAGATACTGTGCTTAGAGATATCAATTAAATTATTACAAACTTTATTAACAAGGCTTAAAGCATTATTATCTAGTGCATTAATATTTAAATTTACAGCCTTGGTATGATCATAATTATGAAGTGTCTTTAAAATCCCAAAATTTAATTTATCATTAAGGTTACTAATCGATAATAATAAATTAATTTCTTTTAAAATGAACTCTTTTTTTATTTTAAAAAGTGTTCTTTCTGTTTGAGAAAATATTAAAGGATCAGATAAACATCTTATGATAGGAGCAACTAAAGATAATCTAGGAGATTTCTCAAGTATTTCTAAACATTCAATCTTGAGTTCGCGAGAACCTTTTTGGAAAAAATAAATAAATTGATCATCGGAGATGAGATAGCCGAGCTCTTTTAAAAATCCTAGTAAAATGATTATTTTTTCATGATCTGAATTATCTAATATTTTGTTTACTATTGATAATGCTTTTTTATGTTGAGGATTGTACTTTAAAATAGAAGCGGAGGATGAAGCCATAAGTAAAATAGAATCAGAAACTAAATAAGGTTTTAAGATATCATCAAGGTCGTTTACTCTCCTGTCTCCAATACATGCTATAGCAAAGGCTCTTATTTCATCATCAGATTTAATAATTTCTATTAGCATTTTATTAGATAATATTTCAGCTTTTTTCCAAGTTAATTCTAAAACTGCTCTTCTAATTTTATAATTTTTGGATTTAAATAAAGTTTTGATCGTATCCGCCCATGGATTAAGGTTTTGTTTCCATAAAAGGTCCAAAGCAAATAACTGTTTGAATTCATTTTTACTTTTTAAGGCAATATCTATAGTTTTAACAATTTCAGAGTCATTAATATTAAAATTCACGTCATCCAAAAAGAGATCTCTATCTTCAATAGATTCAATTAACGAATTGACATATCCCTTTTTTATTCTAAAATTATTATAAATCCAAAAAATAGCTCCTAAAAGAATAATAATACTTAACATATATACTTTTGATTCTGGAATAAAACTATAAAATGTCAATATAAAAATAAAAAAACCTGCTAAACCCTCGATGCTTGACTTTAAGGTTCCATCGATGAGGGGTTTAGTTATTTTTTTAACACGAACTTTAATAGGAAGCCATAAAATCTCTTGGATTGAGTTATTTATAGAAAATTTAAAAACTTGATCTGAAAATTTTGCTAAGTATATTGCTGTGAGGGTTCCTGTGAATAAAAAACTTGCTGAGCTTATAGTTAACATAGTTGGTAGTATCATCAATCCCAACAATATACCAAAATATCTAAGAACAAAATTTGTAAAAAAGAATTGCATTATTAATGTGGCAAGACCAGTAAATATATAAAAAGTGCCAAAAAAACTAATTAATTCATCTTGGTTTGTAAATGTGTTCGAAGCCATAATTTTAAATTGATAATCAACAATTTTAGAAATAACAGCCGAAGAAGCTACCATCATAGCAATGTATTTAATATAAGGTGATAAGTTGAAAAATGATTTATTATTTGATGTATCAAAATTGGTGTTCTTTATTGAATTATTTTTTATAAATGGATCAATTTTTCTAACAAGGTAAACAGTTAAAAAAATAAAAAAAATAGTCAAATATAATAGATTGTTTGGACCAAATTGGGTGACATAAGGCTTGATAATATATCCGATACCTATTCCAGAAAAGGAACCTCCTGCACCAATGAGCGTAAAAAGCCTTTTTGCTTGACGAGGGTTAAAAACATCGGCCGCTAGCATCCAAAACTGTAGAATCGATAAAACGGTAATAATTTCTATCCAAATATAAAATATTGGAATAAAAACACCATTTAGGTTGAATTTTAAATATAAAATTGGAATTAAAAAGATAAAGTTAGATGCGGTAATAATCGATATTGGGTCCTTATCAGAAGTCAGCTTTTTATAAATAGAAATTATCCATGCCATACTAAGTGCAATAAGTATATACATTACAGGAAGATAAGATTTATCAAAATTGATAAGAAAAAAAGCGTCTCTAACAGATGACCCAGTAATACTTGTTGAGACAATGCAAAAAAATATTGAAAAGAGTAAAATTAATGGTTTTAGCTCTTCTTCTTTAATTTTGAGAAAATTCATTAATAAAATAGATTTAATTATTATAATATTACTTTAATTATCGTAGTAGTAGATATTCAAATTATAGTATAATTTAGTTCGCTTTTTTATAATTAAAACACAATAAGGATTTTTATGGCAAATATTTCAACTGTTAATTCATTTAATGACGAATGGACAGAATTAGATGCTGGTTTAACAGCTGTAGGGGTATATAAAAATAAAACTTTAACAACACTTGCAGCACAAATTGATGAAAAATTTAATGGAGTTTTTCAAAATGCTATCGAATTTGGTGATGTGAAAGGTAAGGCTGAAGAAACTCATTTATTTTATTTGGGCGATAAAAGAGTTCTTTTAATTGGTCTTGGTGATAAAGAAAAAATTAATGCAGAGACCATACGAACTGTTTCTGGGAAGGTCTCTAGATATGCAATAGATAAAAAAATTAGCTCAGTAGCAATAGAGTGTTTTTGTGAAGGAGAAGGTTTTTGTCAGGCTATGGGAGAAGGTCTTGTATTAGGTAGTTACCAATTCCTTAATTATAAAACCGATAAAGAAAATGTATTTGAGTTAGAAAAAGCTACCGTACTAAACAGTAAAATTGATGAAGTTGAGAAAGGTGCAATCATCGGTAATGCGGTTTGCTCTGCTAGAGATTTATCAAATCATCCTGGTAATATTGCTACTCCAACTCATCTAGCTGAATTTGCGGCAGAAATTGCTTCAGAAGGGAATATGAAATTAACTGTCTTTGAACGTGATGAGTTTACAAAAATGGGAATGGGTGCACTCGCTGGCGTAGCACAAGGTTCTGACGAACCTCCAAAATTTATTGTTTTAGAATATATGAATGGAGGAAATGAAAAGCCAAAAGTTCTTGTTGGTAAAGGTTTAACCTTCGATGCCGGAGGTATATCTATTAAGCCTTCCGCTTCAATGGATGAGATGAAATATGATATGTGTGGGTCAGCAACTGTTTTAGGTGTTTTCAAAGCAATTGCATCGCTAAAACCTTCTATTAATGCAGTCTGTATTGTTCCATCCACAGAAAATTTAGTGGGTGCAAAAGCATATAAGCCTGGAGATGTTCTTAAAGCCTATAATGGAAAGACAATAGAAGTACTAAATACAGATGCTGAGGGAAGGTTAATTCTAGCCGATGCATTATCTTATGCAAGTAAACATTATGATCCAGAATATATCTTAGACTTTGCTACTTTAACAGGAGCAGTTTTAATCTCTCTTGGTCATATTGCTACTGGAGTTATGGGGAATAATGATGAACTTATGTCCCGAATTAAAGCCTCATCAAAAAAATCATCAGAGAAAGTATGGGAATTCCCTCTCTGGCCAGAATTTATCAAACAAGTTAAATCTGAAATTGCTGATGTTAAAAACCTAGGCTCCGCAAGACAGGCAGGGTCTATCGCAGGAGGAGCATTTTTAAAGGCATTTGTAGGAAAAGATATTCCTTGGACTCATTTTGATATTGCAGGAACTGCTTGGGGTGGAAATCCTAATAGTATTAATCCTAAAGGCAGTGCTACTGGATGGGGAGTTAGATTAGTTTTAGATTTAATGAAAATCTAAAACTGTCATCTAACAATAGAAGTAAAAAGCAAATAAGTTTTAATTTTAAATTTGAACTTTAAAATATTACCATTAAAAAGGCCAAATGAAATTTTATTTGGCCTTTTATTTTCTGGCATATTTGGAGCAAATCCAATAAGTATTGATGGTAATTTTGATGATTGGGAGGGTATATCTACGAGCCATATTGATCATCAAGATGATGCACAAGAGGCAGACTTTTATAAATTAAAAATTACACATGATAATGAATTTCTATTTATATATTTAAAATTTTATGATGGTGAATTTTTAATGCAAAACTGGAATGATTTTCATTTATATATAGATTCAGATAATGATTCCACAACTGGTTATAATCATCATGGTATGGGGGCCGAACTTATCTGGAACTTTGGAAGTCGTCTAGGTTACATATATATTGATGGCAATCAAAGCGAGATTAGTCAGAATGATTTAACCTTGAGAATTGCACCTACCATTACCTCTTCAGAATTTGAAATCGCAATTGCATTAGAATCATCTGCTCTTACATTAAATGGAGAACAAATATTGTTGAATGGCACTCTTCTTGTATCGGAAATGGAGTTTGGAGGCGATTTTATTCCTGATGACCGTGGAGGGTTTTTATTTTCTATAAGTGATAGTTTAATTGATGATCCAGAATTAATTAGTCTTGAAAAAAGTAATATTGATGATATAAGAATAGTTTCATATAATACTCTTAACGAGGGAATTATTGATATTGATAGGCAAATTTATTTTAAACGAATATTTCAAGCTTTAGATCCAGATATTATTGTACTACAGGAACACAATGAATGGCAATTTATAGGTGATATTATCCAATCATGGTTCCCGGATGATGAATGGAATTCAAGTTGGACATACAATGATTTAGTTATTTTTTCAAAGTTTGCTATTTTAGATGATGCGTTAATGAGTTCTGGAAGAACGATGGTTGCATTATTAGATACTGAAACTGAATTAGGAGATGATCTTCTAATATTTAATAGTCACTTATCTTGTTGTGATAATAATGAAAGTAGGCAAGATCAGGTTGACATCTATACTCAAGAATGGAGAGAATGGGTTAACGACCAACTAGGACCATTTGAAATTGTACATGGAGTTCCTTTTATCCATGCTGGTGATTTTAATTTTGTAGGATACAGACAGCAAGTGGAAACAATAAGAATAGGAGATATCTATAATGAATCTCAATATGGAAATGACTTTTTACCTGATTGGGATATGTCTTCCATAAAAGATCTTTCACCACGGCATACAAATAAGCTTATGAACTATACATGGAGAAATGATGCATCATCTTTCAATCCCGGCAAGCTTGATTATATTTTTTATTCAGATGCTACTATAATAGGTTCAAAAAATTATATCTTAAATACGCTTTCAATGAATGAATCAGATTTAAATTATTATGGGTTAGAACGTAATGATACAAAAGAGGCTTCTGATCATTTACCTGTAGTTTTTGATATATCAACCAATGAGAGTATGAATATATTCGAAGATAATGAAGCATCTAATTTTTTAATGCTTTATCCTAATTATCCTAATCCATTTAATTCAAAAACCCAAATTAAATTTTCTTTACTAAAACCTTCTAATATCTATGTTGAAATAATCGATGTAAAGGGTTCTAAAGTAAAAACCATTTTTCAAGGTCTAAAAACAGAAGGCACACACTTTATATATTGGGACGGTAAGGACAGAAGAGGGTTGATATTGGGGTCTGGAGTTTACTTTGTCTTGTTTAAGGGTGAAAATTTTTCAAAAAAACAAAAAGTTCTTCTAATTAAATAATTAATTAATTTTTTTAATTATCCTTATTCGATAAAGATGATAATTTTTTATCATAGACCGGTGCCATATTTCTCCAATCATATTGATGAGTAAATAATTTAAATTTATACTGGTGAAGGTTTTTGTGATTCTCGATTGCCCAAACAATTTTTTCATACAAACTATTACTATCATTATAAATAATCATTTTATGAAATTTATTTGGTATCAACTCAGGGTAACTCAATCGATTTGGCAAAATGGGGAAAGTATTGCAATATATAGCTTCCATGGTGCTTATACCAAAAAATTCCTGATTTGAGGTGACAGGCAGTATACTTGATTTCCAGAGCCATTTTGCATAGGCATTAAATGATTTAGAAAATCCCCAATGTATAATATTATCTTTAAATATCGTTTTTGCTTGATCAAATATTTGTGGATTTTGACTAAAATTTTCTCCTAAAACAACTAAATCAAAATCATGATTATTTTTTTTGATAAGTTTTAAAGTGTCAAAAAATAGCTCTGGATTTTTATCATATTCCCAACGGTGATTCCAAAGTATGAGGGGTTTGTAGTGATTTTTCTCTTCATATGTATCGAAAGTTCTTAGATCTAATCCAATATTTAGAACTTCAGATTTATATCGGATTGTATCGATAGTTTCTATTTCATTATAATCCGGAAAATGCTTAAGGAATGGTTTTAAATCAGTTAGAAATGTATTCATATGAAACCTAGAATTAAAAAGTACGTGATCTGCAGATAAGGCAGAAGAATAATTTATGAAGCTATAATGTGCATCTCTTTTATTCATTTTATCTCTATCAATTGGTGACCAAGGGTAAGAGAGCTGGTTTTCGTGAAAATAAATTGCAATTGGAATATTATTGGTTTTTATCCTGGTTAAAGATAAAAAAGTCGTAAGATCTAGCATATCAGAACATAAAATAATATCGGGGTTCCATTTCATTTTGTTAAAGCTATTTGCTAATGTTACTGCTCCACCGTGCATTCTCCATTTCCAAAATTGTCCTGGCATTGAAAGAATTTTGATTTCATGCTTACTGAATTTTTTATAACCATCTATCCACTGTTTATGGGATCCGGTGTAATATGTTTCTAATAGCAATACCTTCATGATAAAAATTACGAATTGTCAATTGATTTTATTGTGATTAATGAAAACCTTTAAAATATAAAAGATTATTTAATCTTGTAGACTACTTATACAATCTCGTATTTTTGAAAGCGTTTATATGAACAATACAATAGTATCTACAAACCGTAAAGCTTATCATGAATATCATATCTTAGAAACTTTCGAAGCGGGTATTCAGTTAAAAGGAAGTGAAGTTAAAAGTATAAGAGAGGGTAATGCTAATTTGAAACAATCTTATATTTTGATTAACAAAGGAGAAGCTTGGTTGCGAGGTTTTCACATAGCTGCATATAGTAATACTGGCTATGAGGGGCATGAATTAACTCGAAATAGAAAACTCCTATTACATAAAAAAGAAATAAAAAAAATTGAATCTAAGCTTGC
>CENF01001897.1_pt1 | contig 10047 bp, 12 predicted proteins | sample 361291 | NCBI WGS metagenome assembly CENF01 (sample SAMEA2619399, study PRJEB7988) | marine metagenome | isolation source: saline water (ENVO:00002010), including | reverse complement strand
TGAACACGCCTCATAGCTTCGTCTAGATCCCATTCTTGGGATGCAGCGAATTGGAAGCAGACATAAACAAGATCAGCTAATTCATTCAGCTGTTCAGCTTCATCTTTGTGGTGATAAGCCTCATGGAATTCACTCCATTCCTCATCGATCAAAGACTTCTGGATCGCTTGCGCTGTCTTCCCAGTCGCTTGCAAATTGTATGCACTTCGGAATTGCTCCGCTTGGTCCAGTAAGCTCGGATTCGTAAATGGTGTGTTCAAGTTCATTTTCAAGGTATGCTATTGCTTGTTCTAGATCTCTCTGTTTGGTGTTATTTGCTTTCTTACCAGCTCTGCAAACGTATTTAACTACGTTTCCAAGATGAAAACTTAACTCTTGTTCTCGGATGAAGTCTCCGATCCTCCAGTTGCTTCCGTAGTGTTCAGGTGAGTGGGCCATTGTTTTACTAGGTTGGATACGGTATTTGCTAGTGCAAAGTTCTGACGTTGTAACGACATGAATATTGTTATGATGTCATCTTTATTAGCTGAAGGTAATAAGTCCTCAAGCCTCCTTAACTTGAATGACTGTTCCATCGTCATCTCCATCACTGGTAGTGGTGGTATAGGGATTCCAGTAGATGGGTTTTTGTTTGGTGAAGTCATAATCTTGATAAGTAAGGATACGAGCAAGTCGAGCGTTTTGTAAGGCGATGTCTTCACCTAAGTCTTTGGATTTGAATGCTTTCACTACGGTCTCCCATGTGTAACCTTCTTCTTCAAATAAGGTGACTGCACGTTTTATTCCATAGCCTGGAGCGCCACTGTAACCGTCCGTTTGGTCACCGGCTAGTGTTTGTATTAGATGCCACTTTCTACCCTCTTCAGGGTCAATCTCGACGGTCTCAGACATGTTATAAAGCTTGCCTGGAATCTGTCTCATGTCTTTGTCAGGTGAGCAGATTATATTTCCTGGATATTGTGTCGCATAAATACCCATAGCATCATCTGCTTCTAAGGTATCCATTTTGATGACTGTGAATTCTTCTTTTAGTTTGCTAATTACCCTGCGATAACCACACGGCTTTTTTCTGTTTCTGTTACCTTTATATTCAGGAAAAATTTCTTTTCTAAAATTTATAGAGTCACTGAAAAATAGCACCATTTCTGGTGTATCCCAAATAAACTCATTTCTAATCTTGTTCAAGTCTCGCTTGACATGGTTGTAAGCATCTTTGAACTTAGAGACAACCATGATGACATCATCACCCCAATCAATCTCGTCTTCTTGTGCTGCACAACATTTGTAAACTATGTAGTCTGCGTCAATTAATAATTTCATTAGTGGGTTTCTGCCCAATTCTTTCCTTTGGTAGCTTCTGCTTCAATTGGGCACCGGAACTTGTAGTATTCTCCAGCTGATTGAGCGCTAAATACCAAGGATGTACATAGGTCATCTGCTTGTTCAGGGGTACACTCGAATTGTATTTCGTCATGAATAAATGCTAGTTGAGAAGCACGGATTTGAGCTTCTTCCATTGTGTTTTGATTGATCAGCATCCACCGCTTAGCCAAAACGGCGGCTGTACCTTGGAGTAAATAGTTTAAACTTTTATGTGAACTATCTACAGGGATACGTCTACCGTCAATAGCTTTAATAAAACCTCTTTCTGATGCTGATTTAATATTGGTAAGAAGGCTATCAAGTCCTTCAATTGCATTAATGAACGCTTCTTTGATTTCTTTTCCTTTTCTTTTTGCTTTCTCGGATGAAAGAAGTTTGTCATAGCTTGTACCAATCTTTTCATTACCTGCTCCATAAAGGAACGCATAGGTAATTGTCTTCACTTGAGACCTTGTGACACCTATTTTGTCAGCATTTACCTGATGAATGTCACCATTAAGGAGGATGTCTCGATATCGTCCTCCGTCATATCTCGCGAGGTAGTGAGCCAAGCAGCGCAACTCAACCCCAGACAAATCAGCACCGACCATAGTGAGACCTGGAGATGGTATAAATAATTCTCTGAATCTGTGATCACTTGGTACTTGTGCTAAATTTGGGTTTCGATGTGAACATCTAAAAGTTGAAGTTGTAGTTGAACAGTGGTGGTGAATTCGTTTAGACGTCGTAACAAGCTTGAGCCACGCGTTCACGCCTTCTGATATCATTCCAAGCATCTTCGTTATCGTCAAAATCCGGAGGAATGCAAGGGCAGTCGATGTCCCTATCTCCTTCAGTATCGTTTCGTCGATGATGGGCTTCCCAGTATTCGTCATCTGGGTCGGATTCCAACCATGAAATGTTTGCAGGATCCATGCGATATGATCTCGTGATGATGTGTTTAGTTCTTTTAGCTTGGTAAACGGAGCGTCTTTGACATAGCCTTTGGTCCTATTAGATCGCTTAGGAGTAAATACTGATCCCTCAACGAAAGGGTGCCTGTCTCGTAGTAACTGATTAGTTTCTTCAAGTTCTTTTCTGAGAGTAGAGCTAAGTTCCCATGCAGAGCGTTCATCAAATGTCCATCCATGTATTTCTTGTAGTGTTAATAGTTTTGCTACCTCATGTTCTAGTCGTACCCATTCAGGCGGTTGATAAATCTGTGGCATAATTTGGTGGTGACATTAACGTCTTGTATGCAGTAATCCTCCATATCTTGTGACCATTCCTTCCAGTCAGTTTCCTTAGAGAACCCACCTTTGTATTCACCTAATCGGTGACCATAAGCCTCAAGACTATGCCGACCATATAATTGAAGTGGCATGTATCTCCACTGTCTCTTCTTATCTATTTCGAGTAGATTAGGATTGAGAAGTCTTGAAAGGAGTAAAGTGTCGCAAGTAATACCAGGCCAGCTAAACCAAGGAAAGAATTTTTGAATGATAGGTATATCAAACCCAATGACATTATGACCAGCAATACAGTCTGCATCTTCTAGTCTTTGAATTCCTCTTACAATTGGATCTTGTGTCCCTTTGTCGTTGTAAGCAACTGTTTGCTCTGTATCGGTATCATGTATAGCAAGACAATGAATACTAGTCGCTTGACTTAGAAAGCCGTCCGTTTCCAGATCGAAGATTAGCATGATTCCAGTGGTAAGTTTTATCGATAAACTGTGCCTTCTCTACCATCTGTACAGTAGGTGGTTTAGGTCGGTTAAGGTTAGAAGTCTGTTGCTGGGTCAAATTCTTTTGTAGCTTCATGTTCAGTAAATGAGCAAGTTTTCAGGTCATATTTCAGATGACAGGCAACGCCAGTCTCGCCGCTATATCTCTGCTTAAGGACTCGCAAAGTTGTTGAATTGTCACCATTGTCGGCCTGTTGATCTCTTTCGAGTGCAAGGCAAGTGTCAGATAGTTGGCTAATTGATGCGCTTCCTCTGAGTTGTCCAAGCGTGACACGTCCTCCCTCTTCATGGGAATGTTCTCCAGATGGTCGTTTCAAATGACATACAAGAAAGAGCGTTATTCCTGTACGTTCTACTAATGACCTCAAGCGGGTCATGGTGATATCGATTGTGCGTCTTTCATCTCCATCCAATCCACTTAGTAAGATGGATAGGTGATCAAGAAAGATGATCTTACAATCAAGTCCCGAGGCTAAGTATTCAATCCGATTATAAATGATATCAGGATCAAAACTACCGAACCCGTCAAAAAGATAAAGCTTCCAGTTATTAATACTGGAATCAAACGCCTTTGTAAGTTCGTCATGTGTTGGTTCTCCTAAGTGTAGTGATTTACCAACTGCAGCGGACATTAGACCTAGTGCTGTACGTCGGTTTGACTCCTCAAGTGCCACGTAACCGACTGCTTCCCCTTCCTTAAGAAGGTCAACTGCAAGGTCTCTACAGAAGGATGACTTTCCTGCACCAGTACCTGCAGTAATCGTGATAAGCTCGCCATATCTGATCCCGTGCAGTTTATTTTGTAAGCCTTTGAATTTGTACTCATGAATACATGGCGGGTTAGGTGTCGTAACAAGTTCAAGTAAGGATTTGGCATCTACAATGCCGTCTGGTCTAAATTCATTGTGGTCATAATTACAAACAGCTCTGATTGCATCTGTATCTCCTGCTTGTAAAGCGTCTGAGGCGTCCTTGTAGTCCTCTAGAAAGCCTATGTAAACCTTTCCAGGTGGTAACACCCCTGCAGCTGCTTCGGCACCTTCACGGCCCGCTGCATCGTTATCAAAGAACAGTACTATTTTATCGTAAGCACTAATCCATTCATAATTATGCTGGATTGCTTTCTTTGAACTAGGTGCTCCGTTCGGAATGGAGACCACATCCCAATTTGGTTGTGACTCCCAGACTGCCATGCAGTCCATTTCCCCCTCTGTAATAACTAATTTTGTTTCCCTCTTAGTTGTCTTCTTACGATAGTTCTGCATACCAAAGAGAGTTTTTACTTCTCCTTCGCACCTAAAGTCTTTGTTCTTAGTTCTGACCTTAGCTCCAACTATCTTACCTTCATCAAAATAGTAGTGTCTTAGTGTATTGCCTTCCTTGTAAGTCTTAAATAACTCACATGTGGCTTGACTGATGTTGCGTTTCTGCAGCCGTTCAGCTGAGCCTTTTAATTGGATCGCATTTGTCAATTTAATTTGTGGTGAATGTTGTGATTGTGAATGTGTATGACATACAAAACAAAAAGTGTGGTCCGTATAAACAGCTAAGCCGTCTGATGAACCACAATTACTACATGCTTCGTGCCTTAAAAACTCTGACTCAGATGAGCCAATCGATGGGGATATTATGGAAGGAAGTCCACGGTATATCATGTTTATCACACCACTTTGCATAAGTGGTTTTTGATTTTTTCGAAATTTTATTGTATGGAGACTGAAAGACCATTCGTAGATCTATTTCAGGATGTTGCTCCTTTACATTACGGATCTTACGGCGATCTTCATCATCCCAATACCCTTTGCATTCTAAATAAATGCCATTAGGTAATAGGAAATCTGGAGTATAAATATGTTGAATCATATAAGGGACTTTTGTAGATTCATATTCATATTTCACTCCCAGCTCACACATAAGATCAGCGACTCGTTCTTCGAGACCTGATCGGAATGCCATTAGAAATCTGTGTCTTCGTTATCTTCTTCTACAACTGGTGTGATGTTAGGTTCACCAGCAGTGAAGCCTTCAGTAGACCCAAATATGGCTGCTACATCTTCAGTTGACATATCACCAGTATCAACACCAGCCTGTCCATTAAGAGAGACAAGTTGTACACCGAGTAGCTTTAGACTAGTACCATAGGTTACTCCATCCTTCAAGATGTAAGGCTTTTGATAGAACGCCAGCTTGACTCGTGATCCACTATAAACTGGGATGGTTTCATCAGTTACTGGTGTACCTTTTGTATCAACAATAGGTGGCTTGTTATCTTCATTCCAAGAGAACTTGATAGTATAGACACCATCACTAACTTCTTCCCATGGTTCAGGACGTAGAGTTGAACGCTTAGGGTTCTTTAGTTTTGACTCTGCCCACTTAAGGCCTTCGACACGATCAGAGTCAAGTTTGTCTGCCATCTGTTCATCGACAATAGCCTTAAGACTAAAGCCAAACTTAGATGCTTTCATTACAGCCTGATAGCCTTCAAGGACTACAGGTTGTTCGGTTTTAAATACGTTGCGGGTCATTAACAGAAAAAATATGTGGAATCAACTACTGAAGATGGTTCAAGATCTCCAATAATCGGTGGTTCAGTCTCTGCTCCTATTTGTTTAGCAAAGTCTGTTAGGTAATCATTCTCAGCAAAGAGATGCATATAAGTCTCACGTACCACAGTGGATAAAAGAGACATATCAGTAGCTCTACATAACACGGAGTCGTGTATTAAAGCTATGGGAGCGTCAAAACGTAAGACGCTAAGATGCAAGAGAGAAGCATCGAGACTATGGATAAGATTAGGCGAGGTGGCATTCTTATGATGGTTTAGATCTACCTTGTCGCTATCACCTGTGGCTACGTTGACTCTCACTCTACCCATCAGTTGTAGATCAAGTCTTAAGAACTCTTTCTTCATAAACTTCTGAGTAGCAGTGAATCCAGATGGTGTTGTCCATTGGATTTCTCTTTCACCACGTTTGATAGCATTAGTCACTTCCTTATTGACCCAATCCATTACGGCTTTAGGTCCAGGGAATAACTCAAAGCAAGCATTACGTAAAGCATGAGTGATGACTGTGATGTCTTCTTTAGGAACATCGAGACCCTTCTCAATAAGGGCTTCTTTCACATAACCCCAGTTGCTTTTGAACTTGGCGTTATAAGGAATTGTCATCACTAAGCGTTTACTTACCGACCTATCAATATGTTCTCTCCACTGTTCAGGTATGTTAGGCAGTGCTTTTTCAACTACTGCTTTGTATGCATCCTGAGGTGAATTCGATGGTAGAACATTAGTTAGACTTGCGGTACTTGCATCCCTCGCGAGACCTGCAAGTATCTGCATTCCGGAACACGTGGCATCGGTGGCAATAGGAAGGCAAGTATAGTTACGCTTCCCACTAATAACGCAATAATAATATTCCTCACAACTAGCGAGGAACTGCCATGGTTCATCGGCGACTTCCCATTCATGAATTGTACCTATTGGATCGAGTGTAATACGGGTAATTAGTTCTTCATTATCTAGCGTCCAATCAATACGTTCTTTCATAGTCTTTTTATCAAGACCATATGTCGTTGCTATTTGAAATCGTAGCCAGTCTTCTGCTTCAAACGTAACCATAGCTTCACGACTAAACTTCAATAATGATTTACCAAAGTCTGTATCTTGAGGGGTTAAGTAAGCAGGTATTGGGTATGCTCTTCCACGGTAGTCGAGAGACCAGGGTAAAAAGAACTGTTCTTTATATCTATATCTTCTGACAGCTTCCATTGTCTTTCTAGTTCTGACATTACGTTTAGCATTGTCATTTAATCTATCGTGGTATAACTTCTTTGCTCTTTTATATGATAAGAGTGATTCCTCATTCTCATCAATATCAGGAGGTCTTGTAGGTGGTTGCTCTTCCCATATAGGAATGAACTTACCAACTGTTATCCTCTTTTCATACAGGGCTTCAGCAACGTCAGCTATGAAGGGGTTTACCTTATAGCCTACCTGTTGTATCCGGTTCAGATAATCATAGATTGTTCTGGCCTGTATAGGGGGGTGATCGGTTCTCCTCACCATCTGGTGACCTAGCATCACTTCATTCAGTAGGTAGCCACCAGCTCTGCACTCCTCCCAGTCATTAGGTTCTATAAGCATTGGCCAAGCTTCAGGTGAGAATAACTCAGCGTTTGCTAATACCTCGTCTTTAATAGCTAAGAACTCAGGGGTTGGAAGGATAACATTAGGTGTTTTCTTTCCTTCAGTGATAGTTACTTTATGAAACCAACCTGTACCTCTAATGATGCAGTCAAGTAACCACGTACCTAATCTGACACGATTTGCACTGCCCCAGTTACTCCATGGCTTTACATCATATCTATTCATCAATGTCTTGATTGATACCAGCTTTTGTGCTGTACCACTTGATTGATGCCAATAGTTTTTCTTAAGGACATTTAGTAGTCCAGGTGCTTCGTGTTCGTAGTGTCGCATCTGACACTCATTCTCTACAGCCTGACCAATAGCTTCTAATACCTTGGTCAGTGCGTTCGCCTTGTCGTCCCTACTGAATACACGGTCGAATGTAACTTTACATGCAATTGCAGCTGCAGCTAATGGCTCTACCTCAGATAAGTACTGAGCAATCTCCTTAAAGTTAACACCATTCTTACCTTCTTTGATACGTCTGCTTGTACGTTCGATTTCTTCGATAACACTCGGCAGCATCGTGTCGATACTTGCTACACCATATATAGAGGCACTTGCGTAACTCCTTTCCTCAAGTTGCCTGGTTTGTTTCTGTAGTTTGTACAGACCCTGAGAAATTGCTTGCCGTTCAAGCTTGATCTGCTCTTCAATTTGGGCAGGTGTTGGCATAGGCGATTTATGATTGTGAATAAAAAGTACACCGGGGATAAGTTGTCTTATACCCCAGTGTAATGGATTAGATAATAGTTAATGGATGGACCATCTAGTTAAATACACTAGACAATGCCTCTTCTCGTGCCTTATCTGTCGCTTTAGCGTACCGTAATACGGTCTCATACTTCTTCCAGCCACCTAAGTCCATTAACACTCTTAGTGGGGTTCCAGCTTCAACATTCCAAGTAGCAAAGCTATGCCTAAGGGAGTGAAAAACATAATGTGGTTCCTTCCCTATCTGTTTAGCTGCTTTCTTGAAATACCATAGTACTGATCTACCATCAATCCATTCATCACCAAAGATACAGCAGTCAGGATGTGTACCAACAACACGTTCCTCTAAGATCTGTCTGATAGGTTCAGCAATAGGTAACACTCTCCAATCACCATTCTTGGTGTTGAATCCTGGCCTACCGCCAAAGTACAAACAGTTCTTATCTAGATCTACATCTTTAGCTTTGACACTAAGTAATTCAGACATCCGTCCACCAGTACAACTGGCAAACCTAATGATCTCTGATAAACGATGATTAGTGATCTTACATAACTCATCTACCTCATCCTTAGTAAAGAACCAAGGACGTCCCTGAGATTCTTTATATTGTTTGATCTTTGGTGGTGCAAATTCAATCTCCTCCTCATCGTAACAATGGTTCAGTGCTGTTGTAACTGGTGTGATCCTCCTGTTGATTGATGATCCAGGTACTTCTAAGTCTTCAAGGTATTGTTGATAAGACTTAAGAAACTTCCTGGTGATATCCCGTAGTGGATAATCAGCACCTGCAAAGTTGGTGAAATGATTGCAGTTAATCCTTGTTGATACTCTACCTCCTCCATGTTTCCATGAATAACGTGTTTTGAATGTGTAGTCCATTGCCTGTTGCCAGGTGACCATTTCAGTCATAAAGATCAGTGTAAAGATCATGTACTAATGCCTGACCTTTCTCAGTAAGAGAAAGCATCAACCTACGTCCTTCACGTGTCTTTTTAACTAACCCTAAGCCAGGTTTTTTAAGCCGATGCATATCAGTTAGCCAGTCAATGTTACGTGAACAACTAGCAGTAGTGAACTCTAGATCTTCTTCAATAGCCTCTTTATGACAAGGGTTATGTGAAGCAACGTAGAGAAAGACACTACATACTTGAGTAGGTATCTCACGCTCTAATCGTCTTAGACGTTCGATGGCGTTGAGTACCCTTGCCATATCGTCGTTGGTTTGATCCCTTTTTATAGGGTCCATTGAAAGGCAAGGAGAACTCCAACACTATTATACCACAGTGGATATGCAGTGTTCGTCTAGATGTCCAGATGTCGTACCGTCCTGGACTTTGTGTACCGAAATAGAACATTAACGAATGATTGTGATTTGTTTAATATAATCTACATTTATACATCATGTAGTTCAGTAGAGCTACTTTTATCACTTTCGTTTAGGTATGCAATAACCGCATTGTTTATAATCTGTATAAGTGTCATATTGTTATCCATTGCGTGTAGTTTCAACCTTCTATGAGTTGCTAGGTTGAACAACGCGGTTACCCGTTTCATGCAGTTGTTAGAAGCATTCTCATTGTGACCTACATTTCTACATATTTAAGGAAAGCGAATACTCGCGTAACATTTCCTGCACATGTAGTTCCTTATCATTAGCTACACCATAGGCAAGGAAAAATGCGTATTCTTCGTTATTCATCATTTCTGTCCGCTGGAAAGAAGATAAGTTCTTCGTGAGTGGCTGTTGCGATTTCAATGTGCTGTTCATTAAGTTTAGTTGCAAGAAATTCTTGTGCTGCTGTTATTTGTTTGTATGCTTTTTCAGTTACTTTCCCACTTCTAGTGTTATAAACACGATTAATAGCGCAGTAACTTGGTCTTAGCTCCCAACTTTCTACTCTTTGTGTCATAAACTCTTCAAATGTTGGAGTTGGAAATAACTCAAGAGGTGCTCCCTTGATTAATCTCCAGTTATTCTCACTGTATGGTTTGGGTTTTTTACCATTCATCTGCTAGCCTCACGTCAATTAG
>CENF01419520.1_pt1 | contig 10067 bp, 10 predicted proteins | sample 361291 | NCBI WGS metagenome assembly CENF01 (sample SAMEA2619399, study PRJEB7988) | marine metagenome | isolation source: saline water (ENVO:00002010), including | reverse complement strand
GTAGGACAAAACTCTACTTTTCTACTTTTAAAAAAAGTAGGACAAAAATATTTATTTTAAATATACTTTTGGGAAAGGTATATTTAAAAATTTTAAAAAAGTTTCCATACTGAATCAAAGAATCGTATATTTCCATATTTATTTTGAGGTCTATATCTGTTTGTATATGCTGTTTTACTTCCACCCAATCTATTTTCGCTATTTTTTATTGTTAACTGTTTATTATAATAATCTTCCAAACTCATATCTTTCTTTCCTGTATCGTGTGGGTTATTTATATCTAAAAACATATTTGCCATTGTTGTATCGGCTGCATTTACTTTATTTGGTTTATCAGTGTTTGATGAACCATGAAAACGGGCATTTTTTCCACTATCCAATTCATTTATACCCTTAAAATCTGATTTTTTCATTCCTATTTTTGTTACTCCATTGTCAAATTTTATATCAAATGTTCCATTGGTATTTTTCTTTATTATTTTTCCATTAACATATGTCGTAGAACCATCTATTTTTGCTTTTATTGATTGACCAACTCTATTTTGTGTAAAAAATCCAGCACTTCCTTCTGGTTCCCAAACCATTTTTATTTCACCTTTATAATTGGTTGGTTGTTTATCAACCCACGTTGTTTTTTTTGTTTTTGGATCAACGTATAAATATGTTTCTTTCATTTTACCCTTCGCTTCCACTTCTACTTTTCCACAACTTGCAGAACAATCTTCTTTCGTTCTACAACCGTGAATTTCTTTATTATAATTACTATTTGTTCCATACATTTTTACTTTTAATGCACCATTAGCATCTTTATCCCACAGTCCAGTATCAACATAATTTGGTTGATTTGTTGGCCCAGGTCGCAAACATTTATATTCACACTTTTTGAAAAATTTCTTATAACCATTTATTATTTTTTGTATTGGATTATTATTTCGTTGACCAGCAATTCCTTCACAACTTCCATCTACATTTATAGGAGCAACACAATTTTTTAAATTACACGTTTTCGCTGTTGTTTGAGTAACACCCATAATATCGTTCTTACAAATAGCTTTTGATGTTGCGTCACTACCGTATTTTTTTGCAGGAGTAGTTGTGTCTTTTGCAGCAAACCATATTTTTGGTTTTTTTCCTTGTGCTGGTGCTTGAGATGATATTTGACAACCATTCCATAAACCATCTCTTTTTGTTTGTGCCGTATCGTCATATTGCTCTTTTTTAGTAACTTCATTAAGTTTGCTTTTTGCATATTGAAGACATTCATCTTGACTCAAATCACCGCCTCGTCCAGAACATTTATCATTTGATTCAGCTACCGGTGGTGCTGCATTTATAGAACCTTGACCATAATCAAAATGATGTTTGCAAATTGGATTCCAAGAGGAATTTCCACCCTTTCCTGTAGAACCTGGTTTAGAATACCATATCTTTTTTCCATCTTTTGCTATTTGACAACCATTCCATAAACCATATCTGGCTTGTCCAGTATTATTGTAATGTGCTTTATTTGAAACATCAAAACCTTTATTTTCTGCTAATTTTTTACAATCTGGTTCCGTTATAAGACCACCTTTATCTTTACATTTATTATTTGCTGCTTGTGCTGCTTCTGCTGCTTCCTTATCCGCAGCTATTTTTAATGCGCAATTACCTTTTTTTACACATTTTTTTGCATCATTGCATGCTTTTTTTACCCACCAATCAGATTGATTACAATTACCATTATTAAGACCTACATTACATGCATTAATTGCATTTGTACCACTTCCTGGCCATACTGTTTTCCAATCATTACATTTAATTATAGTCACATCTTTGCCACCCATGAATTTTTTATATGTTATTGTGTTTGTAGCTCTCCATTTTTTATTTTTACATACATAGCTTGTGCCAGAGGCACCGGGTGCTCCCTGTGGACAAATTTGACCTTCTATACTACAATTCCACCCACCACAACTGGTTGCTCTTTTTGTAAAACCTTCTTTTATTTTTTTTTTATTTAAAATAAAATGGACTGATATAAAAATTGCTAAAATTGATAATATAAATATAATCATAATGGTTGTATATATATTATCTTTTAAAAAAAGATATGACAAAAAGTATATTATATTTTAAAAAGACAAAAAGAATATTATATTTAAAAAAAACAAAATGTTATATTATCTTTTAAAAAATACGAGATGTTTCTTTATTTTTTATTAATTAGATTTGATTTTGGTATAAATTTTAAATAATCTATTTTTCTTCTTCCTTCTGAGTTACTGTCTGTTTCTTTATTCAACAATGTTTCATTTGTTCCTATATATTTTATTTTACCACTTGGAACACCTTCATTTTCTACAAATGCAACTTCTTTATTATTTATAAATACACGAACATCATATTTATTTTTTTTATTTTTTCGGTTTTCATATCTTATTACGTATGGTCCCTGATCTAACATATATTTATATCTTTTTTCACTTATACCCTTAAATATTGATCCATCGGCAGTATAACCATCTCTATAAATACCTGTGCTAAAGCCTTGACCATTTTCATCTTGATTAAAACCCCAATTTCCCTGAACAGTTGCATGTAGTTTTTGGTCAACAGGTATTGCCATTTCTAAATCATAATCGTCAACATTTGGTAAAATAATAGATTTAAAACTATTATCTTCAAATGTTCTCATACGAACATTTATAAATTCTTCCATAACGCTTCCCTTTTTTGGATTAACATAATTTTTTATGTCTATGTATATATTTAATATTATGAATGAAAATGTAAATAAAATAATCATAGCAATAAATATTTTTATAATTATTCCAGTAGTCATATATATTAAATAATTATTTTATTAGATAATAAAGCATCGAAAATTCTAAGATTTTTCGTGTAAAAATAATCTTTTATATCATAATACAAATTATAACCAATAAATAATATTATAACTATAACCATCACAGTTAAAAAGTCTTTTATCATATATAAATACAAACTATTTTTTTTACTAAATGTTATATAATTTCAATTATATTTAGATTAAAATAATTTTTAGCAAAATATAATTGAAATTATATAACATAAATTATTACTTTTAATAATAATAATAATATATTTTTTATATATAATATGAAACGTTATGAAATAATATCACAAACTATAATCAGTCAATTATATAGTTTAAAAAATAAATTTTTAAAAAAAAGAATAAGAGAAGGATTGGACAATGAATCTTGTGAAGATGGACATTTCGATGGTGGTGATGGTAAATGTTTGAAAGAAATCCAAACTATTGAAATATTTGTTAAAAAACCTTTGGTTGTATCAGTTGTTATTTTATTATTAGCTTATCTTTCATCAGGATTTTTATATAAAATAAAAAGTATGCCATTGGTAAATAGCGGAGATAAATGTAAAAAAATAAGTATTGGTAATTATTTAAATACAAATTTTGGAGATATTATTAGTGGTAAACCTTTTGTAAAAAAAAAAGATTATACAAAAAAAGGTAAAGAAAAAGATATTTTAAGTAGAATATTATTTCCTTATTTTCCTGATAATGAATATTTATATCCTCCTTCCACCGGAGAAGCTGAAGCTAATATAACTCTAAAAGATCAATTTTTTGCTGTAACACGATGTTGTCTTGTATGTATCAGTATAATTATGTATACATTTTTAGGAACTATGAAACAAAAAATATTTGGAAATAAATTTTGGGGAACACTTCCTGAAATTCAACAACCTCCAAATAAAGAAGCGTGGAAAAAAGATTTAATAACAATCTTTCCAGCACTATTTTTCTTTATATTTTTCCTTTTTGCTTTAATGGGTTTTAGTTTAATTCTGCCTTTATTTTTTTCTGTTTTATGGATTGGTAATATTTTCCTTCGTTGGCGAGAACAGTTGGATAATAAAGATGATTCTGTTAGTGAAATAGAAGATACTGTAAAATGGATTATAAGATGTGTCCAACTTTTTGTGAGGGGACTAGGTGCTATGTTAGGTTCAATGTTCATATTTTTAATGAATGCATTTTTTATTCCGGTTGTATTAGTATTTTGGTTAATATTTAATGTTGGACTCGGACTTCATGAAGATAAACGTGATGGAATAGCAACAGTATTTCAAACGTGTGCAAATGTTATTTGGGATTATAAATTTATATGGGCTTTTATTGCTATATTATTTTGGGTTTCCAGTTTCGAAACTTATTTAAAAGGTCCAGAAAATATTTTATCTGATTTAATAAATGAAGAACATATCGGTTATTTACCATCCATATTAACAGCCATAGCTTTCTTTTTTATGATGACACAACAAAGAAAATATTTTAATTCATTAATACCAACACCAAAATATAATAAAAGCTGTGTTCCTAATTGTAACGCTCCTGCTATGACTTCAAGTGAAAAGGGAGCAACAAAAGAATGTCCTCCAAATTCCTCTACACCGGGAACAATATAAAAATGCAATTGTTTAAATTTCATTAAATATATATTTCATTAAATATACAATTAATTAAATATACAATTAATTAAATATACAATTAATTAAATATATATTAAAATTAAATTAAATATATGTAATTATATAATTTATTATGGGAAAAAAGAACAGAAAAAAAAAAGTGTCAGCTAATGGAAAACCATTCGTCAGTGTTTGCACACCAACTTATAATCGTAGATTGTTTATACCGAATTTGATTCGTTGTTTTCAAGCTCAAACATATCCTAAATCTTTACTTGAATGGATTATAATAGATGATGGAGAGGATTCCGTTGAAGACCTTTTTAAAGATGTTGAATGTGTTAAATATTTTAGATACGAAGAAAAAATAAAATTAGGTAGAAAAAGAAATTTAATGCATGAAAAATCAAAAGGCGATATAATAGTTTATATGGATGACGATGATTATTATCCACCCGATAGAGTTCATCATGCTGTTCAAAGATTAGTGTCTATTCCTCAAGCAATGGCAGTAGGAAGTAGTATAGTTTATATTTATTTTAATGATTTGGACAAAATCTATCAATTTGGTCCTTATGGTGCTATGCATGCTACAGCTGGAACATTTGCGTTTAAAAGAAAACTTTTAGAAGAAACGAGTTATGATGATGAAGCTGAATTAGCGGAAGAAAAGAAATTTTTAAAAAATTACACTGTTCCTTTAGCACAACTAAATCCTATGAAAAGTATATTATGTTTTGCACATCAGTATAATACCTTCGATAAAAGAAAATTATTAGTAAATCCTAATCCTAAATTCGTAAAACCTACGAATTTAAAACCAAGTGTTTTTATTAAAGATAAAAAAATGTTGAAATTTTATGTTGAAATATAAATTATAATATTTAATTATAATATTCAATGCCCTTGTGGCGCAATGGTTAGCGTATCGGTCTTCTAAACCGGGGGTTGCAAGTTCGAGTCTTGCCAGGGGCTTTAATAATAAATTTTTTTTTGAAAAAAAAATTATTATACTATGTTATATGAAACTTCCAAAACCATTGAAGAAAGTCATAAAAACATTTGAAAAACAACCAGACATGATGAAATTAATAATTATGTTATTCATTTTATACTGCTTATACTATTTATATAAACAATTAAGATGGGGTATTGGAAGCAGTATGTATTTAGAAGGTTTCATGGATAAAACCTTTGTTTTCTTTAAAATGGAAGGATGTCCACATTGCGTTAAAATGCAACCAGAATGGGATAAGTTTAAAAAAAACAATAAAAGTGGTATAGCAACAGCAGAATTTGAAGCATCTAAAAATCCAGAAGAATGTAAAAAATACGGTGTAAAAGGTTTCCCTACTTTACTTTTAATTCAAAATGGAAAAGTATTGAAGACCTATTCTGGTGATAGAAAGGCCAGTGCTCTTGAACAATTTGTTAATTCTAACAAATAATTCAAAATATATTTAAAAATCATATAAATCTATACAAAAACATATATTTCATTGCATTTATCAATATACCTATATAATCTTGATATGTCTAATTTTGATATATCATAATTTTCATTGCTTAAAAAACTATATATTTCTTCAACATCTTTTGTTTTTCTTAAATGAATAAAGAATGAAAACAAATCTTTCTTATCCATCACTAATTTATTTGACAAATTTTGTATAAAAATTGTATTATTATATTCAGTAGAATATTTTGTTAAAACCTTTGTAAATCTAACCTCGTCTTTCTTTTCTATTTTTTTCGAAATATTTTTGTGAAATAACATATTATTATACATTGTTTTAATTAAAGAAGTCATTTCATTAAATATCCATATCTGCTTTTGAAATGTAATTCTATCAATGTAATCTGAAAAAACGAAATTATCCAAGATATCGATATAATTTTTAATATTTTCATATTTATCTTTATCCAAATAATCTATGATATTTTCATGAAATAATAATCCCACGCTTGTTCTATCTGTTTCATTCATTATAAAATGATGATTATTTAAAGTATAACTATTAGATAATAATTGCCAAGTTATGTCTTTTGTATTTTCATTGTAATTTTTTTTTTGAAAAATTTTATGTATCAAATGGTTTTTTAAAATTTGTTCATGATTTTTATAAATATCATATGTCGATTTTAATTTTCTCAAATCACCCTGTATATAATTAACTATATTTACTAGTAATTCATTATCTACATTTGGTATTAAAATATTCAAAATATTGTTAATTTGTGTATTTGTTGGTGATTTTAATTCTATCGTTGTGCATATTTTCATCATTTCACGTATTTTTTTATCCATATGATAATTACCTATACAAATTATTGGTATCATTGTCGTATCTTCTTTCTTTTGTTTATTCGTCTTTTTTGGTCTTATTAATTTAATTAAAGAATTAATACCACCTTTATCACCATTATTCATTCCATCTATTTCATCCATAACAATTGCTATTTTTTTTATTTTTTTATTAAACATACTCAATACATTCTTATCTGACATATTTTGCTTTGTTATTGTATCTATTACAGTCTTATTTCTCACATCTCCCGCATCATACATAATTATATCATAATTTAATTTTTTTAATGTATTTTTTACAAATTGTGTTTTTCCCGCACCAGGAGAACCATACACATATATTCCTCTTTTTGTCAATAATTTTTGTTTATTTATTTCAAAAATATTTAAACTTTCTATTAATTTTTCTGCACATTCTTTTCTATTTAATAATAAATTCAAATTCAATTGCTCCATCTATTATTTATACGTCTTATTTTTTTATCCCTTTTTTTACGAACAATTCCTTTATTTTTTTCAAAATCACATATAACATTTCTACATAGTGTTGATTCCATTTGAATACATAATTGCTCTAAATATTGAATATAATTGCTATATTTATAACCTCTATATCTATATTTCTTTATATTGATCCAATGGTTGTATTTATGTTTTATCAACATTTCGAAAATATAATTCATATTGTTTGTAATAATTTTTTTTATATATGTTTGAAATGTGAACTTTTTTTTATATGAAATACTTCTAAACGGTATACCTTCGCCATTACAAGTTAATCTTAAATTCATATATTCATTTTCATAATCTTTTTTATTTGTAATTATTATAATTTCTCTCGGGATATATTCTTTTATTATCATTACTATTTCAATTGGTATTATATCTATTTTATTTAGCAGAGAAGACATATAAAATTTAATTATATTATTTAAATTTTATATTTTATATAAATTTAATTTATTGTTTAGCATAAATTTCTATTAGTGATACCATCCCATATAACTCCTTGTTGCTTAGCCCATTCACATTTTTTAATTCTACCAAGTGTTCCTTCTGTATAAATATCGTTACCAGTTGGAACAGTATAACCTGTTGCTAAACTACCTTTATTTTGATTAGTCGCTTGACATAATGATCCTGACGTCACTTTCCAATAGTCAGGACATTTCGGTATTTCTGGTGGAAATACTTGATTTTTATAACTATTTTTTATTAATAAAGACATTACTATCAACATTCCTAAAAAAATTGTTGTAGCTATCATTAATACTGATCTTTGAAAACCCATTATATATATATCTTTTAAAAAAAGATATGGCAAAATGTTTCTTTAAAAAAAAGATATGGCAAAATGTTTCTTTATATCTTTTATATTTTTTTGCTTGTTTATTTTTTCTTGTTAAAGTGTATATATGAACGGTCGAATAAACATTATGGGAAAAAATAATACAAATAGATTTTTATTATACGAAACACCTACTGTAAAAAAATCAACAGATTATAAAGATGCTCTCGTTGGAAATTTTCATGCCAGTCTTTTATCTAAAACTTATTTTTCTGCAGCCAATATTAATATCCTCCAAAACGCCATTATCAACGGTATCTATCAAAAATCAAATGGTCGTTTCAAAATTGGTTACCAAGATGAAGACGAACTTAAAACTATTATGAGAGCAATGTTCCTACAATATTCCAAAAATTTAGAATGCAATATAAAGGAACAAATTGAAGAATTAAATAAATTTGTTACTGATTATGCTGTCCCTAGAGTTTACAATGAAGCTGTTAGTTACATTAAATATAAAAATCAAGTAAGTAATCTTGCTACACCCATTGCTTTACCTGTTTCCAGTTATCACTCTAATACATTGGAACTTAAACCTTTTTTTTAAATATATAATTTTTTTTATTTTTTTACAAAAATAAAAAAAATTATATATTTAAAAAAAGAAATTATTGAGATTAACGACGTCTTGTTTTTCTCTTTATTTTTCTTTGTTTTCTTTTTGTTTTTCTTTGTTTTCTTTTCTTTTTTCTCTTTGTTTTCTTTTTGTTTTTCTTTGTTTTCTTTTTGTTTTTCTTTGTTTTTCTCTTTGTTTTCTTTTTTCCACCTTTAAAACGTGTAAGATCCTTCTCTGCTTTTGCTCTTTTTTTTTCTAATTCGTTTAAATTTTTATAATATTCGTTGTAGAGATTTTCAACTTTTTTATTAATCTTTTCGTAGATTTTATATCTAGGATAATTGAAAATATTAAACTTCCAACCCGGAGGCGGATTGGAATTTTCTGGGTTTTCGGGGATTGGGTTTTCCATTTTGTATAGTTCTAATTCAATATTCGCCACCAACAGGTTCAGTTGTAATATTGTTTCCCAGTTTTTTCGTGCAGTTTTAAATTCCTCTTCTCCTACTTCCTGGTTCGCTTTTTTTGTCATTGTATCATTTAATTTTTTAATTCTTTTAATAAAGCTTTCTCGATGCTCCCTCAATTCATTTTTTCTATTCTCATTCAAAAATTCTTCTATATCAATATCAGGGAACTCAAAATTTTTTTTTTCATTCCATGTATTAAAATTTTCACACCATTTCATCCATTCAGGACCTTTCTTATCCAAGCTAGTACACCATTCTTTAATTGCATTATAATGATTAGACATGTTTTCTATATTTTTCATAACATTTTTTGCTAATTCTTTGTTTTTATTATCAGTGGTGAAATTTTCATAATATTTAACAACTTGATAGTATATATTCATGGTAGTTCGTTGATTTTCATCTAGTGCAACACCATTATATCTATAGTTAATCCAATATGTAAGACGTTCGGGTTTATCTTCGACAACAGGGCTTAAAAAATATTTAATAGGATATAATTGAAATTCTTCCCACGTCTTTGTTAATGGCTCCGTTATAACATCGTTCATATCCAACTTCTCATCAACATCAACAATAATTCTATCTAATCCTAAAAACGGATTTTCTTTGTGTGTTGCTAAATACCATTTTGGAAATTTCTTAATACTATTAAAAAAATCGTTTATCCTTTCTGCTAGTTGCATTTTTTTAGCTAATTCATTGTTATTGACAGCTTCCTTCAAATCTGATTTCAGTTCTGTTGAACCTGGTAATATAAACAGTGGATTGACATTATTAACTAAAACATATGGATCTTGTTCAGAAATCAAAGTGTTGTTGTTGTCGTAATTTTCCTTTGTTGAAAGTGTTTTATTCTTTGGTGAAGAATGAGTGCTTTTTGTCTCGATTGTAGATGATGATGATGGTGATGATGGTGGTGAT
>CENF01209526.1_pt1 | contig 10068 bp, 10 predicted proteins | sample 361291 | NCBI WGS metagenome assembly CENF01 (sample SAMEA2619399, study PRJEB7988) | marine metagenome | isolation source: saline water (ENVO:00002010), including | reverse complement strand
GTAGCCATGGGTATCCACCCTTCACCGAAGCGCACAACACGCTCTAAAGCGTTCTTGGAATTTCCACCTACCCATATTGGAGGAGAGGAGAAACCAGTTTTTTGAGATGGAATTGGCAATGAAATAATTTCTCGCGCGTCGTAACCTTGTCCTTTGGCTGAAATTGGATTTCCGGTCCATGCTTGTCCAAGTATTTCTAAATATTCGTTAAGTAATTGGCCTCTGTTCTCGTAATCAACCCCTGTGGCGAGAAACTCATCTTCAAGATATCCAGCGCCTATTCCAAGTATGAGGCGCCCTGCGGAAAGGTTGTCAAGGCTAGATACAACTTTCGCAGTTAGGAATGGATTGCGGTAGGTGAGGATATAGAGATTTGTTAGCAACTTGATTTTTTTGGTAGCCGTTGCTGCGGCCGCGAGTGTAACCATAGGGTCAAGGGTGTGATGACCGCCAGCGTTGAGAAACGATTTTGATGGCGCAGGGTGATCTGTTACAAAAATTCCGGCGTATCCAATTTCCTCAACTGTTGAAGCGATTTCTGAAATCGCTTCGCTGGTTCCAAATTGGTCAATAGACTCTACATGGTCAGTGGGTAAACCGAGGATGTACTGCATTTGAATCCTTTGAAATCCGAGAGTGTTCGTAAGCACAACTTTATTACAAGAATAAGCTTTTAACTTGCGATGCGTTTATCCACTTGTTGGTGCGCTTTGAGTTGAGGTCTTTTCTTGAGCGATTGAGATTCTAGGAAAGAGGTTTCACTTTCTCTAGTTTGGATGAAACTGGCTTAAGCTTCAGAAGGGTCCCATCCGGTTAGAAAGTCATCTAGCGGAACATCAAATGTTCGTAAAGCCATTGACACTAGTGTGTACTGGCCAACTGCGAAGACTAGATCCATCAATTGTTTCTCGTTCCAATGATCACTCAGCAATTTCCACGTATTCTCACTAATTCTTTTCTCATGGTGGAGTTCATCAGTTGCTTTAATTACGAGCTGTTCTAAAGTATTCCAATCCCCCTCTGGTCCCTCTTTAATTTGCTCTATTTCTTCGGGGGTTAACCCTGCATCGGTTCCAATGACCTTATGCTGAGCCCATTCGTATTCTGATTGGCATAGCCACCCAGTGCGTAGGATCGCTATTTCTCTTTCTCTGGCGGGAATTGTTGATTTAAATAAAACGTGATTTGAGAAGACGAGCCAACGTCGAGCTAGATCTGGATGCCGGGCCAAGGTTAAGAAAATATTCCATGGTCGGCCTGCATCAATCATTGGTTGCAGCACAGTTTCAGCTTCAGGGTCTAAGTTATCGATATCTAAGGGTTGAATCCGGGGATTATTCATTCTCTTCTTTCTGTCCGTTGTCAGATTTTTTAGGCCTTAAAAGAAGTGCCAATCCTATGAGGATGACTACTCCCAGCCCAAGGAGCAACCATGCAGCATTGTTTCCCTTTGACGCTAGAAGCTCAAAAGCATACCCTCCATCGTTCAGGTCACCATCAAGTGATGTGACCATGTAACGAATAACGTATTGACCTGGGTCAGGTAGTTGCGGAACCTCTGCTTTTATAGTGAATTTAGAAACGAAAGTAGTTTCACCTATTGGAATGTCTTTTCCTTCTCTAATAGTTGCTAAATAGATTTTTGCCTTTTCGTCTTGTACAAGTTCACTTGTGAAGGTTAGTTCTATGAAACTGATGTCATTTATTTTGCTAGCTCGTTCCGGTGTCGAATCAACTAGTGTTGTGTGCGCATGTAGTGGGCTGAAGCTAAAGAAACAGCACATCAGCACGGTAAGGCTTAAAATACTCATGCTATGTTTGACGTTTTTTCTCATAACTTGATTCAACCACAGTATTTAAAAGGTTCCACGCATTAGGTTTCTTGTTAGCTGTTTCTTTGCACTTCCGTTAAGGTTCGCTCATGGAATATGTGACAAATCTTATGGATGTGAGCGTCAATCCGGGCGAATGGGCGCGTCAACGTGAAGACGAGGGTTGGGATGTCCTCTCAGTGGCTGATCATTTCTATACTGATCACCGTCCTTTCCCACACGTATGGGTAGCGGTAACTGCTATTGCCGCAGCTACTAGCAATGTAAAAGTGACGACGTCTTTCGTCAATAACTTACTTCGCTCGCCTGTTGAAGTTGCTCAAGCTGCCTTGCTTTTGCATAAAGTTAGCGATGGCAGATTTGAACTCGGTGTTGGTGCTGGATGGGCTGAGGGAGAGATCATCGACGCCGGAATGGAGTATCCGGTTCCTCGTGACCGCGCCGGCATGTATATTGAAGCAATTCAAATTGTCCGTTCTTTGATAACGGAGGGGACTTGTTCTTTCAATGGGAGTTATTATTCGGTTAATGCAAAGAACTTGGGTCCTCTAGGCGACGAACCACCGTTGTTGATTGGTTCAGTCGGTGGATCTAGAACCGTTCGTGAGGTAACCCCTTTTCTGGATCGGGTTGAAATTAAAGCCTCAAGCGCGTCTACTCGTGGAGGCAAACTTGACTTGCAGGTTATGGCTAATATCCCTGAAAGCCACCTCTTGTCAATGATTGAGAAAGTTCAGGCCATTCGCCCTGGAATAGAATTAGGGATGTTTGTTTTATGTAATGCTGGGAACGATGAATTCACCAAAGGTCTTGAACAGACAATGGGAGATAACTTGTACGGTCGTTTCTTTGGAAGCCCAGAAAAAGTAGCTGAAGGCTTAAAATGGCTTGCAGAGCAAGGAATTTCTAGGGCGCAACTCAGCCCATTTGATGACGCAAGCTTGGACCGCTTAGCTCCACTTCTACTCTAATTGAGATAGGTCGACACCACAGCCGACGAATGCTTCAATTAGATCTCCGAGTGCATCTGGTGGTAGATCATCTTCTAATCCGCTAGAGGCAAAGAGGTCAATTAGGTTCTCAGACAGGGATTCAGCTACACATTCAGCTTGTTCTCGGTCAAGGCCTGTGTCGTCCATTAAGGAATTGGCAAGTATTTGAGGGCATTCTTTAAGGATTAGGGTAAAGAATTCTGCTCCGAATGCCTCATCATCGCCTTCTTCAAAGCTTGTCTTTACAAATTCGAACCATTGCTCACGGCTAAGGCTATCCACTAAACATTGTGCATCTTCCATTCGTAAAGGCGCGCCGTCGTCATCTTCAGCAGAAGCTTCGATAATGTAGTCGGCTAATCCGGATGTGCCGATGCAGTCAAGGACGGCATTTGTAAAGGAATCTTGAAGTTCTTCGGGTGCTTCCGCTGCAGCAATATCGACTGATGTTTCGGTAAATCCGAGCTCAATCAGCTTATCTAATCCGAGTTCACCTACGGAAGTTTCAGAGATGCACGTGGCATCATCTACGAATGGAAAGAATTCTGGATCAGATATTAACTCTGCTGTGAGTGCGTCAGCGATTGCTTGCTCTCCCGAGCTAAGCCCATCTGAGCTTTCTCCGTCGCCATCACTGCTACCGCACGCTGCTAGGACAAAACAAGCAGTCAAAGTTAAACAAAATATTTTTTTCATAATTCCTCCGTTTAAATCTTAGCAGGCCCACACATCAAATTGCTTAATAAAAAGCTGGAAGCACTTGCTCTTCTATCAATAGCAATGAAGACCAAGCCAAACCTGGAGGAACCCCTCCGCATAAGGGTTGAAGCGGCAAGCTTTGATACTGATGTACGAGCTTAACTGCTTCTTTGGGAGTCACAACTCTATAGGGCCCGTTTTCGTCTCGTAGTTCGGTGATTGAAGAAGCTTGACTAAGACTCGCAGAGTTATTACCTTCCCCCATCCACCCTCGATAAGAGACGGCATCATGGAGCATATAAGGGCCATATTGTTCCCATCCTTGGTCAAGATTCTCAGCGACAAAAACAGTTGTTGGGGCTCCTTCGCTAGGCCCCATAGTCAGACCCGGTGGATTTCCGACACGTTTCGCTTCTTGATCATAGAAAGCTGCCATCTTAGGGTCGCTTGTTTGCGGGAAAAACATCATCCCCATACGAGCTGCGCGTTCGGCGGCTGCTTTACTACCACCGCCGTAAGCGATAAGGGGGCCTCTAGGAGTTAGTGGTTTTGGCTGAACATGGATTCTTCTCCCCCGCCACTCGAAAGGTTCACCACTTAAAGCATGACGGAGTGCGTTTATTCGTTCTTCAATTTCTTTTCCTCGATGCTGTTTATCGACATCAAACATTTCATATTCTTCTTCTCTGTAGCCAAGCCCTATTGTGTATCCAACCCTTCCGCCGCTGAGATGGTCGAGAACAGCGATGTCTTCTGCGAGTTTTATTGGGTCGTACATGAGAAGAAGGAGTGCTCCAATATTGAATGTCAACGTTTCTGTTCGAACAGCGGCCGCTGCTGCCATGATAATTGGGGATGGAAGGTACCCGTCTGGAGAACCATGATGTTCAGAAAACATCACAGTAATTGCTTTGTTTCGTTCACCCCATGAACACATCTCTAGCGCAGATTCATATAACTCCTGCATGGTAGCCGGACTGTCGGGTTTCAATCTGAAATCAAATCGTAGGGTAAGCATCGTTATCCTCAGATATCTAGTTTCAGGACTCGAGCCGCATTCTCCCTAAGAAATTTTGACCACACATGGTCGCGGAAAGGGACGTTAGGAAGTTGCTCAAAGATGGTGTCTATATGCAGACCCATTGGGAAGTAACCGGCGTACATAACTTTTTCAGCGCCTCTGGTATTTGCGTAGTCAATAATCGCTTTAGGATAGTATTTCGGAGCGAAAGCGGATGTTGAATAGTGAAGATTTGGCCATTTAAGCATGAGTTTCACTGCCAAATCTTCCCATGGTTCACATCCGTGACGTGTCACAAACCGCAAGTCGGGGAAATCATACATGACCGCGTCTATCAGTTTCACATGCTGTGCTTCAAATGGAACACGAGGTCCGGGTATCCCTGCGCAGCAAAAAATTGGTATGTCTAATTCTACACATGTTGCATAAAGCGCATACATTTTAGGGTCATCGATTGGAACTTGTGGGGTTCGGCCGGCGGGGAAAGCTGAGATTGCTCGAATGTAACCTTCTGAATGGAGTTTTTTAATGTTAGCTATTGAGCCCATTACGTTGTTCGGGTCTGGTTCATGACACCCTATAAAGCGACTTGGGTAACGATCTATAGCTTCGCGGGCCCCAGATCTTTCTTCGCCAAACCCGACCCCAACCATAGCGATCTCTATGTTATGTTTTTCCATGTATGGCAAAAGTAGGTCTGCGCCCTGTGGAGGTTCAGCTTCGTCTTCAAAATTGCGTGCTTGCTCACTCCATGGGACATCCTTGAACATGTACTGAGCTGGGAAGTTAAATTCTTCTGTTTCTTTGTCTTTCATCCCTGTTAGATTGACATAGTTGAGCTTTGCAGCATTTCCAGCTCTGGTTCCGATCATGGTTTCAACTACTTTAATATCTGCAGGGAATACCAATGTTCTTACCGATCTTTCAATCTACATAGTGAATTATTTTTGTTTTACTTTTCCAACTCGATGGTTCTCGATCACTGGGCCGCCTACCCAACCGCATAATTGCGGGTCGCATTCTCTTAATTCTCCTTCTATCCAGGAGCCATCGATACGAAATAAGCCTTCAAGGTCGCCATTTGTAACACGTATGTTACCTTCAGCAGTTTTCAGGTAAAGAGCTTTAGTGAATGGGTGAATCAATCCATGAGACATTACTTCTCCTCACACCATTCACTTAATTTTTGGTGCAACCATCGCACTTTAGATTCTTGGTAGTTGCTCAAGACGACTCCGGACTTGTGTGTGGTTTCTAGTCCAAGCTGAACTTTGCCCATATTGAAAACATCTTGGTCAAAAACTTTTCCTAAGGTATCTAGTTCAGGCGCGTCACTGAAATTTTCGTCTTCGCTTAGCCAATGAACTGGGGCAGGGTCTGGCTTTTCCCCCTCTTTGTAAGGTGCAAGGAAAATACATTCCATAATTGAACTACGATGATCATCTCCATTGGGGCGAAACCTATAAACGATTCTATTGAAAGCTCCCCAAGGGTGGAAATTCGGGAACAACGTGTAGTCGATACTGTCCATCATTTCTGCGTCGGACATTACGTCAACCCAATCACCAGCAAACTCTCGCCACCGGTCTCGTGACATTTGCGCTGCGTGCGCACGCATCGTTGTGCCTTCTGGTATTTGTACTGGCGTTTCTTGGTCATAACTGGTATTCAACATTGATCTAAGCTGCTCTTCTTCAGAAACGTCATAATCGAGAAGGGGGCTTGGAGTTCCGCCTGGGCTAATCACACGTGCAAAGTTGTCCCAAACATCTACTTGAGAGTTGGTATCTCCAAGGTAAGCAAGAATTTGTGGGTGAGTGGCATTGACGTGGAAGGCTTCACAAAAGGCTTCTTGTGCGATTTTCCAGTTTGCATGTATAACTTTCGCAACATGAGCTTGTTTGTAGCGGCGTTCAAGGTCCCAAACTTCCATTTGGTCATCAAGGTCTCCTATGAAATCTTCTAGGGACTCAGCATCAGGGTCTGGGTTTATAAAGACGAAACCCGCCCAAACACCTACTTGCACTTCAGGTAGTTTGAATTCCTCAGCTTCAACATGTGGGAAATCCCACTTTGCTGGAACTTCTTTTAGTTCTCCACCCAATTCCCAAGCAAATCCATGGAAAGGACATCGGATTTCAGAGCATCTTCCATCGTAATCTTTGAGCCTTCTGCCTCTATGAAGGCACGCATTTGGGTAAGCTTTGATTTCGTTTTCGCTGCTACGCATGACGATGTAGCTTCGCCCGACGATTTCGTAAACGTAGTAGTCTCCAATTTCAGGGATTTCATCGGTTCGGCAAGTGTATTGCCACACTCTTGCCCAGAGCTTTTCTTTTTCTGTTTCATGCCATTCCCGTGTGGTATAGCGCGTGATAGGAAACTCATTGGGTCCAAAACTCTTTGTTGATTCTAATCTCAGAACGTCAGGAACTGGGTGGGTATCCTCGTCAAGGAGTTCTTGATAAGTGATCCCCGGTGACCGTTCTGAAACATCTCGAATTATTGCCAAAATTTCCTCCTGCTGTGCCCTAGAAACGTACTTGAAAGATTGTACATCAACTGCTTTAAGAAACGTAATTTGTTTAGAACCTAACAAAATGAACGGCTCATCTTTAAAGAAGATCTATTTTTGACTCGTGTTCCGAGCAGATAAATGCAAGAATCATATGTAATAACAGAGGGGAAGTTGCATGACTGCAGTTAAAGGTTCGATTCTTGGTAACGCGGTTCTTCGTCGTGAAGACCCGACTCTACTCACCGGAGAAGACGAGTATTTTGATGATATGGAGATTGAAGGATTGGGATTCGTCTATTTTGCTCGGTCCCCGGTCGCTCATGCGAACATCATTTCTATAGACACCTCTGAGGCGAAAACGGTTAGTGGGGTTGTTGATGTATGGACAGCTGACGATTTAGAGCTAGCTCCACACCTTGGGTTTCCAATGTTTCCACCGCATTTTGCTCGACCTCCATTAGCAAAAGGCAAGGTTCGTCTTGTAGGAGATATTATTGCTGTGGTTGTGGCAGACTCCTTTAATGCTGCAGCCGATGCTGCGGCGGCGATATGGATGGACTTCGATCCGCTTCCTGCTGTAACGGACCCAGAAAAAGCTCTTGCGGAAGATGCTCCCATACTTTTTGAAGAGAATGGCTCTAATCAGTGTTTTGAAACTGGGATAGGGCTGGAAGATGGTGACCCTAATGAGGGGGCTGAACACATTGCTAAAGTTCGTATTGTCAGTCAGCGGCTTGCCGGAGTTCCCCTAGAATCAAATGGGATCATTGCGATTCCTGAGACCGATGGTTCCCTAACAGCTTGGATTCCTAGTCAGAACCCAATTTCGGTACGTGATGCTCTCGCTGGTGAACTTGGCATGGAGCCATCTGAACTTCGAGTAGCAGCCCCTACTGTTGGTGGTGGCTTTGGCCCGAAGGGCGGTGTGTACGTTGAACACATAATTACAGCTCATTTAGCTAGGTTGCTACATAGGCCGTTGAAGTGGACAGAATTACGAAGCGAAAATATGCTTTCTCTTGCTCATGGCCGAGGAATGATTATGTACGGGGAGATGGGGTTTTCTTCTGATGGAGTAATAACTGGCTTGGATGCAAAGGTTATAGCTGATGCAGGTGCGTACCCAGCTATTGGAGGTTTCCTAACTTTCTTTACGCAAACAATGATTCAGGGAGTTTACGATATTCCTAGAATTCGTTACCACGCTCGCAGCGCAGCTACTAATACCACTCATACTGCTGCTTATCGTGGCGCTGGGCGACCTGAGGCAACTCAGTTATTAGAAAGACTAATTGATGTGGCTGCTGATGAACTCGGCATGGACCCAGCAGAAATACGTCATAAGAATTTCATATCAGAAGATGCATTTCCTTTAACCACTCTTGGAGGAGCGAATTACGACTCAGGTGACTATTCTTTGGTTCTCGATAAGGCGCTTGAAGAAGCTGGTTATGACTCTCTACTAGCTGAACAGGAAAAACGTCGAAGCGATGGAAGCCCTAAACAGTTAGGAATTGGGTTGTCTACCTATGTGGAGGTCACTGCTCCTGCAGGACTACATATGGAATATGGGGCTGTCGAGGTGGGTGACGATGGTTCAGTTACTGCTCGTGTGGGAACTAGTGCGCATGGGCAAGGTCATATAACTGCCTTTTCTATGATAATTTCAGAAATGCTTGGTGTTGACATGGAAGATATTACGATTTTGCAGTCAGATACAGATGAAATTCCTCGTGGACAAGGAACGATGGGATCGCGATCTTTACAAACTGCTGGTTCAGCGGTTCATGTTGCCAGCGAAACTGTTCTTGAAAAAGCTAAAGAACTTGCCGCTCACCTTCTTGAAGCAAGTGCCGACGATATTGTCACTGGTGAAGGAGGCTTGCATGTAGCTGGTGTTCCTTCTAATGCTCTGAGTTGGGCTGAACTTTCTCAAGCATCAAATGATGAAAAGAAGCGGCCAGCTGAGATGGAAGCAGGATTAGCTCACGAACTTGACTTTGATGGCACTGACTCTACTTTTCCTTTTGGTGCTCATGTCGCTGTTGTAGAGGTTGATACAGAAACAGGTGGCGTAGAGTTAGTTCGCCATATTGCAGTTGATGATTGTGGTCGAATTCTTAACCCAATGCTTGTTACTGGCCAGCAACATGGCGGTATCGCTCAAGGCGTTGCTCAAGCATTGTTTGAAGGAGTTTTCTATGATGAAGACGGGAATCCAGTGACGGGGAACCTTATGGATTATGCGATACCTTCCGCTGCAGAATTACCTTCATTTGAAACTCATAATACTGAAACACCTAGTCCAAGGAATCCTTTGGGCGCTAAGGGAATTGGTGAATCAGGGACGATTGGTTCGACTCCAGCTATACAAAATGCTGTCGTTGACGCAGTCGCCTATCTTGGTGTTCGCCATATTGATATGCCTCTAACTTCGGTAACGGTTTGGAATGCCATAAATGAAAGCCAGGTGAATTGATGGGTGACTCTTCTTTGACGAGTCAACGTGTTCTGATTATCGATAGTTTACTTTCCTACACGAGAGGAATTGATAGGTTAGATGCAGAGGCTGTTTCAGCGGCATTTCACCCGGGTGCCATACTCCATAATTATGGCCCAGAACCTATGGCAATTGAAGATTTCGTTGAATACGCACTGCCTTCGCTTCGCAAACGATTCGTTGCTACACAGCATCGTGTTTCAAATATACGCGTTGAGATAGATGGGGATCACGCCCTTGTAGAGTCTTACGTGCTTGCTTTTCACGTTGAAGATACCGACGGTGAGAAAAGACTGCACACTTTTAATGGGCGTTACATAGATCAATTTGAAAGAAAGAACGACTTTTGGAGGATACAAAAGCGTCAATTACGTAATGATTGGTCAAAAGTAGAAAGCATCAGTGAAGAAATGTCTGGAAGCGCTGTCTGGGAGAAGAGTGCTCGTGATTCAAGCGATCCAATTTATGCTCAATAGCTATTCACAACGGACTTTGCCCATTTACTA
>CENF01078679.1_pt1 | contig 10068 bp, 5 predicted proteins | sample 361291 | NCBI WGS metagenome assembly CENF01 (sample SAMEA2619399, study PRJEB7988) | marine metagenome | isolation source: saline water (ENVO:00002010), including | reverse complement strand
CGAACGTGCCCCCGTCCGATTTATCCTCCTTCGCCGACCCGTTATTCGCGCGAGCGAATGCTTTTCGCGCGCGCTTTCCACCCAAAACCGTCCCGACGAATTCCGGATCCCCGGTTTTGCTCGCGTTTTTTGAGAAGTGCGCGCAAAAAAAACAAATCCGCCTCTCTTTCGAAAGAAGCGCACGCAAATGTACGTACCTCGTCAAATTCGTCGCATTCACCGCCGCGTGTCCTCCGACTCTGGAGCTGGCCCCACCGACGCTCGTCGCCGATGCGCGCGCGCGCGCGTCTTTGAGCAATCGAAACGCGCGATTGCGAGACATTTTCTATCTTCGCGAGAACGTGTCCGCAGCTCTCTTCCGCCTTTTTCTCGCGCTTTTTTTTTCTCTCTCTCTCTCTAAAGGGAAGAAAGAGGAAAAAAGAAGGCGAGAGCGAAACCCTAAACCCTACACAGAGAGACGGAAAAAGAAAGAGAGAAAAAGAGAGAAGGGCGGCATTATTAGACTTGTCTGGACGACGACGAGCGAGCGAGGAAAGATGACGATCTTCGCGTGAACACGCCTAAACCCCACTTGAAAACGCAACCCGGCACCACCGCGATGCTCCCCGACGGAATCCTCCAAGAAATCTGCCGATTCGTCCACCATAATCCCAACCAAAACGTCGATTCGTTGCTCGAACAGTTGATGGATTCCATCTCGCCATCATCGTTTTCGGAGGAAAACCAAAGAAACGCGTATCGCTCGAGAGCGAAAAACTTCGTCAACAAACACGCGACGTTCGACGCGGGGAAAGACAAGGTGTGGAAGATGGACGCGGACTTCGTGTATAAGTTTGCTCTGCCGTTCTCGTTCGTTCGTGGCGCGAAAGATGTGCCTGCTTCCGCGACAAAGACTGATGTCGATGAAGAAGGTGTTACGACGACGACGACGACGACGACAAAGAGAGAGTCTCGAAAGGCGTCGAGAAGGAACTACGCGGAGATGATGCATCCGGAGGAGGAGGAAGAAGAGGAAAACAAGAAGAAGAGGAGGAAGAAACAGAAGGTAATGGCGAATAAAGAATTGTCTCCTGTTGTTGAGGTGCCTTCGAAGAGAGAGATGCGACATCGACGGAAGAAAGAACAGGAAGAAATAGAAGAAGAAACAGCAGTTGAAATCCGAGACGGTGACCTCGCAGACGAAGAGACGCAACGATTAGCCATTTCTCTCGGGTTTACGAAAGCGATTAGATATGGCTCGTGCAGACACGCCCTACTTGAGGCCATGAGAGATAAACCTAATGGCGTGAGCGTGGAAGAAATCATGAAGACGAGCGAGAAAAATGGATTAGCGAGGAGTTGGAAGAAAAGTACAATTCCGAAGAATACTATCGTGTCTATGATGGGAGATAAAACGTTTACTAGGATTGCTAGAGGGGTGTACGTGTTGACGTGTTATTTGAACGACCGTGAGAATAATAGAGATGAGAATACTAAGTCTTTGTCTCAGGCTCGACTGAAGAAACGTCAACAGGAATATAACGAAACGCCAACGAAAAGAAATGCAAACGTGGTAGAAGATGTGCACGAAGTTGCATCGACGCGACTTCCGACCGCGCTCGTAGATGAGAAACAGTTGAAAAATAACGTAGAAAAACGAACGGCGGAGGAGTTGCAGAAACAAATCGCAGTCGCGTTCGAGGCCCAGGAGAAGGCGGAGCACATGCAAGACAAACTCTTCGCTAAGGAAGAAGAGTACATAAGAGAAGAACGAAAGAAACGGATATTTGTGGAGGATCCCAAACCTAATTTCGATATACCGAAAGAGCGAGAGATATTCCAAGGCGACGCGGATGATCGAAAAGCGCTTCTGAAACATCGGAAGTGGCTTGAAGAAGAGAGGAAACGGCTGGATGCGTTACGAGAGAAATGGAAGAAAGAACAGCGCGCAAAGCGTAAAAAAGCCAATTTGACGTTGAAAGAACCGATCAAGTTACCCAAATCCATCAAAAACGAACGAGTCAACGTTTTAAAGTATGCGAACATCGCCGTGGAGGCCATTCAAGTCATGGAGAGTTTGCGACAAAAATTAGACCTGGTGAGAAAGAACGAGTACGATTACTCCCAAGACAAAGAAGCAATGAGATACGCGAACAGACTAGAAAGTAGTCAAAAACGGAAAGAAGAGGCGAGGCAAAAAAAGCTGGAAGCCCTGGCAGCAAAAGAAGCGATGAAACCGAAACTCACCGAGGAAGAGATTGCGGCAATGGAACTCGCGAAAGCTGAAGCGCAGGCACTGAAAGTCAAAGTGCGAACGGCTCGGACAAAGTGGGAAAAGGCGAGCAAAGAGAATCCCATTGGGGATGGGGCTTTGAGGAAAATAGACAAGCTGTTAGCCGATGAAGAAGGGAGAGAACCGTTCCCGGACGTTTATATTGGAGAGAATATAAAGATGGATGAGATTACGTTTGCTGAGATTGAAATTTCAGCCTTTATGGACCACGTCGGTCGAGATGTCACCTACGCATTGCCGCCGTCGTTTCAAACGCTTTCTTACGAACTTTCGAATCCAACGGATTTGAAATTAGGGGCACTGTTCGAGCGCATCCTACGAGTGGCCATTACCACGTCGTACCAGCGTTTAGCTGAGTTATGGGACAGAACGTTAGATATTGGAAGTTGGCAAGAGATATTAGCGCAGTATTTCACGTACAAGTCGAAGTTGGTTGTCAACACATCAGTTGTTTCCCCGCACGAAGAAATGTTGAGCATCGCGCGAAAACTTTCAGAAACGCGGTGGAAACACGTTTCTCGCACAGAGCTGGTGAGCGTTCTGCGTTTACTGTGTGAAGATTGTTTGGATTCACAGCTGGTGAGAAACGCCATCGAGCGAAGAGTGCAAATGATGGACGAAACTAAGAGTAAGTTGTGGCAGAAAAAGCGAGAAGAAGTGCGACAGCGCGAGAATATCGCCACTACTGCTGGTACTGTTGATAAAGACGCAAACACACAAAATGATACGACTAATAACGCTGTAGACGAGAAAAATGCCGCTCATGGTGGCGAAGGCGAGGATGGCTGGGCACAACGCACGCGGGCGGTTACAGAAAGACAGAAAAGTCTCATCCAGAAACGAAAATTAGACGAAGAACGCGAAATTCAACGCAAAAAAGAGGAAGATGAGAATAGATTCCATCGCGAAATACAATCCTCACTGGTGAAGTCGTATATTCGCGCGCCAGAGCTTGGAAAGGATCGCGATGGACGCCATTATTACACTTCCATTGGCGGGCTTCGCGACGTGCACTCGAAAGCTCCCATCTTTTTAATCTTCGATCCAAAGGCAAGCACGGAACAAGAAGCGTGGAGTTCGATGAAATCCATAGAGAAAGTTGATAATTTTATCGCTACATTAAACGAGAAAGGTAAGAATGAGTCGGAGTTGAAAGACAAGATATTGGGAATTTATGGGTCGTTACGTTTGGCATTTGAGAAACGAGAGAGGAGAAACGCAGTGGTACTTGAATCCACGACAACGTCTTCACCTGGAGAAAAAGAAAACGCTGCACAAGTCGAACAAAAATCTACGCGCTTATCAAATGAGGATGCGTCGACACTTTTTGTGAAACGTGAGATCGGTATTCTTGCGTCGACGTGTGAATTGTACGGCGCGCCGGTTCCACAAAGCGCTTTGAATTGGCACGATTGGACGCGAACAGCGACGAAAGTAGCGGGTTCTGATTTGTCTCAAATGGCGTCGTTTGTGAACGAGATTGAAGAATCTGCATTCTTCATCAGTGAACAACCGAAACCTGGCGCAATGGGACGAACAGATGTCGTTTCTTTCCACACACCGGCAGCAAATGAAGAAGAAGAAGAAGAAGAAGAAGAAATGAAGGGCGATGCTGCCAATGGAACGAAGAATGACGACGACGTAGAGCTTCAACAGCAAGAATGGTGGGAAACTTTAGCACCTCCCCACGATGCCGCGCACGATTCTCTCGCGAAAAACAATTGTAAACAGATTTGGCGTTCGGACGAGGAAAGATTGACGTGGAAAAAAGTAGTCTCATCCACGGAAAGTAAAGCTGTAGTATCATCGGCGGTCTTGGCGCACGCGTTTGCCATTCTGCGCGATGCGTGTAGCGTCATGTTCGAAACGCTCGGGAAGGAGAAGAAAGAGAGAGGTAGAAAATCTTCAACGAGAGAATCTCAATATGGTTTACAAGATCCGTACGTAACGTTTGTAGATGCCGACGAACGCATACGGCACGGAGGTACTAAACGCACGGGCGAAAGATACTAATAAATAGAACAAAATGCTTCAGAGAAACATAGAAATAAAACGGACTACACATTTATAATGTTGATAGTGTGTTTATGTTGTAACAATAATAAAGAGAATAACTAAACCAATTCTGCGTGAAATGCAGATATTGCCGACATTGCTTTATTTAACGCCGCCAATCGATCCGTCGCATTTCTTCGCATCCTCGCCGAATCCGGATCTTCCGCCAATAACTGTTTCACAGCGTTTGGATGGTATAAAGTCGAAATTAAGTGTTGCTGCAATCCTCGACCGATTGAGTTGACCAAAAAGTGCATGATAGCCTTTGGAACCATATCGGCGAGAACGGATCTCGTGAGTTTGAAGTAACTCGAAAGCAGTGTTCGCGTGACGAGCACTTGCAAAAGCTCCTCGTCGTTATCGATATCCGAGGGTAATAAGATTCCCGGCGGAGACATCAAAGATACAACCCCTAAAGAGGTATGTTTGAAGTGATCCGACGCGTTGAGATCTTGGATAGATTGTCTCAGCGAGTCGCTTCGTCTTTTCGTACCGTTCATTGTTGTTCCTTTGCTTCTCGCGTCTTCCTTTTTGGGCGTGCTTCCGCCCCACAAACCTTTCGATATCCACGATATTTTCGGTTCCGAAGCGCCGTTTTCTTTGTCCTCTAAATTAACAGACACCTCATTCGTCGAATCTGCCCGACTATACTCGCCGCGATTGTTCTTATTAAGTTCTGATGTTTTTTTTATTTTCAAAGGTGATTTCATCGTGTTCGTTTTCTTAGTCGGCGTCAGGTCGTGCTTGTCGTCTCCTTCATTTTCCGTTATCTCCATATCTTCTCGCTTTTGTTGTTGCTCGAATATAGCTCTTTCTTTTGCTCGCCTCTTTTCCAACTGCGCTTGCGCCACGCCAAGTGCTTTAGCTCCGCCAATAAAGTCAGGGTGCGTGGTGTTTATATGTGCTAACTGACAATCGACCAAATTCGTAATCATCGATTCTGCCGGTTCCAACCCGTTCTTCAAAAATTCTCTCGTCGCTTCTTCGATAGCATCAGCTAACTTTGGAAACTGCTTCGACACTTCTCTTCGCACGCAATTCGACATCATTGTGGTCAACTCATCGTACACCAACCTCGCGGCTTGGTGACATGGATCGGACATTTTTTCGATGGCTTTTCTCGCTAAAATTTCAAACGGTTCCTCGGGCAACAAGAGCACCGCTTTCGTCCCAGCTGCGTTTTGAATGGCCGTTCGAATATCCTCCTCCGATAACTGCTGCGTTGGATCTAACGAACATAAACCTTTGACGAAAATCTCTTGCAAAACGTAATGCACTCTTGCGCCACCTTCCAAGGAATCCGTGGCTAAATTTTTCGATTTACCTTGCACGGCGCCATCGACAGCATTGCAAAACGTGTGTATTTTCTGCAAAACAACACTCGCTTGTGCCGAGTCTGAATCCGGAACGCATTCGCCAAACTCTGCGACATCACACGCAGCTTTATCCCGTTTCTTCGAAACGGTTTGGTGTAGGACCGGCAATAGTCTCGCCACGTGTTCGGACAACAATCGAGACACTGTGTTCCCCAACGCCTTCATACCGCACCGGCCGATTATATCCGCGTACTCTTTCCTCGACTCGAAGAAATCTCCTTCTGCACTCCTCGCTTTTTCCATGCTTACTTTCCCCGTAATGTCCGCTTGACATCGATTCACAACCCCAATGTATCCCAATTTTAACGGCACCACCTCATTCTTCAAATACGCCCTCGCATTTGTGCCTCGATCCATAATGTCTAGTTTCGTAATCACTCCGATAGTTCTCAACCCTTCGGGATCGACCAACTGCGCCAATGTCAACGCGTCTGAATTCGCTAAATCCGAGTTCGCTGGCGATACCGCCAAAATCAAACACGAATCTCTTTTAATGTAGCTCAAAATCATATTCCTTATTTGCTTCTCGATATCTTTCGGCTGATCGCCAACCGGAACTCTTGTTATACCCGGCAAATCTACCAACGTCATTGTCAACACGTTCGGCGAACATATTTTCAACCTAATTTGCTGGTCTGATACCGCTTTATTCGTTCCAGTCACTCTGTTCGTCTCTCGGTCAATCTCCCTACGAATCTCTTCGAAATCTGTAAACCGTTCTCCGGGTCGATGGAGAAACTCGCCCCATTCGGTCGGCGCGTTTACGCGAGGATTGGAAGGCGTGTGCACGAGCTGCAAGAGGAGCGGTCGGCGCGTGCAAATTTCCGGTCCTCGCGGTAGAAAGTCTCGCCCAACCTATCGCGCGTACAAAAGAAGATAAGAATTACGTGGTTGGTCAGTTTGGCATCCGAAGCGCTCGTCCGCGTTTCGCAAAAGGTAGAGTTTGTTCGTTTCTCTTGGAGAGAAAAGCACGAAAGGAAATCTGTATCTCTCTTTCGTGCAAAAACGCGCTTCCAAAACGCGCACAGAAACGAACGAACGAACACGCACCAGCGCTTCCAAAACGCTGCTCTTCCCGCTCGATTGACTTCCCACCACCGCAATCTGCGGTAAATCGATGTCCGCCAGTTCTTCCAAACCAGCGGAGGCGAATATGTCTTGTAATTTGTTAATCAAAGGCACCAAAGAGGACCCCAAGGTTTTTTGACCACCGGCGCTCACCGTCCCGACGGGAGTGTCCGCGGTCGTGTGCCGTGCCGCGACGCGCGGCGATGCTTTCACTGGAGTGCCTCCTCGCATGCCTTTTCGACGGGTGCGCCTCGGAGATCTTCTCGCTGTGCGCGCGCTTCTGGCGGTTTTTCCAATTTTTTGTTCCCCCCCTCTCTTCAAAAATATTTAGGGTCTCAAATGTTATGAGGAAGGAATTAGGAGAGTTGTGGAGAAACACGTATGCGCGTACACACTATTTTGAACGGCCAATTATTCCGCGTACGACTATTTATAAAACGAAGATCTCCGCCCCACTTTCTATGCCTAAATAAGCGAGCGTGTCCTGGTCTGGTTCGAGTTCTATGAAGTTCCCTTTGGCACCATCGCCTTCGTGAATCGCGAGCGTACTCGTGCCTAATTTCATGCCAAACAACTTCTCACACGTCGTCTTCACGCGAGCTACGGTGACATTTTTTGGAAAAGTGCGGTCTTTCGAACCTTTACCTTCGCGCGTGAGCGTGAGCGCAAGCGATATCGACGAACTCACGCCTTCATTTTTAGTACCGTTGTCAGATTCTCTAGATTCGAGCTGCTGTTGTGACTGCGTCGTTTTCGTCGTTTGCACGCCTGCTAACGCTCTCTCGCCGTGCATTTCTTTCAATACTTTCGCGCGAGGGTGTTTCGCGAGCACTTCATCCGAGGATATCTTTGCATCGAGTTCCATATCTTCGAGTCTCGTACCACTCGACGATGAAATTTCTGCCACGACGTTGCGTAAGTATCGAATTTCACTCTCCCTACGTTCTTTCTCCGTAATTTCCGAAGCGTTCAAGGAGAGTAACTTCCCCGCTCTCGCAACAATTTCGTGCCGACTGGCACTATCGTTTTCACAAAACGGATTGTGCGAGAGTCGAACGCACTCGAGCGTTGGAAAATGGTCCAACACGTCCACGGAATGCCACGAGCACACGCAGTTGTTCCCGAGAAACAAGGCTCGAAGGTTTTGAAAGCAGCCCTTAATGTTGTCTTTATCACCTTCGTACAAGATGTGCTCGACTGAGCAATCCGACGCGTACAAAGTTTCCAATTTTGGCAGAAAGCGCAAGGCCCAGATATCCTCCCACTTGATGCTTTTGTTGCCATCCAAACTTAACACTTTCAGCTTGGGGAATTTCAGCGAAGCGCGTTCGTCCACCAATGCAATATTTTGTAAACCGTTCCTATCCAACCTCAACTCTTCTAAATTTGGCATCTGCTCGATAATCAAAAGCGCCTTCTCCCAGCTCGTTCGCGTCTTATTCAGCGCTAACGTTTTCAAATTCCCGAACTGCGAGGCTGCGAGTGTGATTTCTTTCGCAAACGCTGGTGCGTCACCGCTGCTTTCGATATTACAAACGTCCTCGTCGTAATACGCATCCGACGCGTCTAAAATCTCAAGGTTCCTAAAATATTTCCCGATCTTACCGAGCTCGACGAATGACTTCATCAAGTTCCCCGATACGTCCACGTGCGTCGCGTTCATGTTGAATGTATTCGCAAGTACTTCTTCTTCTTCCGTACTCGAAGAAGAAGTAGTAGTAGTCTCCGCTCCTTCATCTGTTCGTGCACCCCGAGTCACCATCTCCAACCTTGCATTCGGCAACAAAATCCTCTCCAACTCTTTCAAACTCTTCTGTAAACTCGCTTTCGTCTTTAACTCGATCGTCAAATCGTCTTCGACGATGTTGTCGTCACCGCCGCTCTTTTTATTCGTCCCGAAAACCAATCTCGGCTCCAACTGCTCTTGACTTTCCAATTCGTACTTGTCCTTTGCCGCAGACACGAAATCTGTCGACGGAGCTACTTTTTGCACTCTCACAAAACTCGCTCGCGTGTTTTCTTCTTTTCCTTCCTTCGTTTGTTTTCGTTTGCACTCGAAATATCTCTTCCCATCGTGGCATCCATCGTGTTTCCCTCGCGTCTGGTCGTCCCATTCGACGCCTACCCAAATGCCGGTTTGACCGACAACTGGGCCAACGTACCGGCAAAATCCTCGGTTGCCGTCTAACGTTTCCACGCGAGCGTGTGGTTTGAGTTGGTCCGCGTTCCATTCGTCCTCGGCCGAGAGAGAAGACATCGCGCGTGCGCGTGCGCTTGTTGTGTTGATGATATGATGCGCGTCAAAGTTTTAAATCTTTTTTTGTTCAAAAATCATCCAAAACTCCTCCCGCCCCCAAAACAAATGACAAAGGAATCGAGCTAAAAATACTACGACAAAAATGTGTGCACCCAACAAAACCCCTTTGAGCATGGAAGATGTCGCCTCTTCTTGCGACGCGATGGAGGAAGAAGAAGAAGAGTCAACAACGCGGCACGTTTTAGACGCGGCGTTACTGCGAGAGGACGGCGGCGATTTTTTCGCGAACGCGCGAGACGTGACGGTTCCTTGGACGCTCGAGAAGAAGAAGAAGAAGAAGGAGAAAGAGAGGATGACTGCTCGAAGGTCTAGGTGTTTGGTGGTAGCGGTCTCGATTCGGAAAATCCACGAGAGTTTTGCCAAGGCATGCGCAAACGTGAGAAGATTGAGTTTAATTGGACACGCGATTCAAACGTGCGATGCTTTAGAACCGTTGAGAAAACTCGTCAATTTGTACGATTTGAAATTGAAAAGGATCGATGGGCAGTTTGCGAATCCGGTCTGCGACGTGCCCGGGTACGCGAGAATAGTCTGCGAGGATGTGTGCGAAGGGCGGCTGGTATATTTGGATGGCGTTAAAGTTGGTGGGAAAGAAGGCACGAGTATGATGGAAAGAGCGGTTGAGAAGATGAGACGAGACGTTTTGAAACACGAGATGGAGAGGAAACGAAATGCAGAGGAAAGGAATACGAGGGAGCGTTTTAGTCAACGCGACCGGGAAGAGAAGTACTCCGAGTCGGAAACGATATCTGGAGTACACTATGAACTTCCAAAAGAGGAAACAGAACACATAAAGAGCCTCTTTCGCAAATTTGATGCCATATACGCTTCGGCGAACGAATTACAAACGCGACTGAGAAAATCGCTTTGCGCGCGAACGCATCCGCGCGAGCGCGCGCGCGCGCCCGTCGACGAGACGCTCTAAAACATTCCTTAGTAAACTACAGCTACCACTCTTCTATAGATCCTACACCTATTCG
>CENF01124465.1_pt1 | contig 10090 bp, 10 predicted proteins | sample 361291 | NCBI WGS metagenome assembly CENF01 (sample SAMEA2619399, study PRJEB7988) | marine metagenome | isolation source: saline water (ENVO:00002010), including | reverse complement strand
TATTAGCTGAAAGTAAGATATCTGAAAGATTAATTAATTTTTTTAAAGCAAGTCTTGGATGGCTTCCAGGGTCAACTGTTTTGATTGTTGTTTTACTATGTGCTTTTTTTACTGCTCTTACAGGAGGTTCTGGAGTGACAATTCTTGCCTTAGGAGCTGTTTTATATCCTATTTTGATTCATGATGGTTACTCAAAACGATTTTCTTTAGGAATAATCACTACTTCAGGATCTTTAGGTCTACTTTTTCCACCAAGTTTACCAGCAATTATTTATTCTGTAACAGCTGGTATAAACCCATTAGAGCTTTTTAGGCAAGCATTAATTCCTGCTATTTTTTTAATGAGTATTATGTTTTTTTATGGTCTTTATATGCGACCAAAAAATAAAAAAATTGAAAAATTTGTTTTTAAAAACGCTTATGATACTGCCAATGTAGCTAAGTGGGAAATAGCTATTCCGCTATTAATTATTTTAAGCCTTTTCTCAGGCTTTGCTACTCTTGTAGAAAGCGCTGCATTATTAGTTTTATATGTTTTAACTATTGAGCTCTATATTTTCAAAGATATTTCATTCGATAATTTGCCAAAAATTATCATTGATTGCTCAACGCTTGTTGGAGGTGTTCTTATTATCCTAGGATTTGCAATGGGTTTTACAGGTTATTTGGTTGATGCCCAAATTCCTTTAAAAATACTCAATTTTGTCCAAAGTACGATTTCTTCAAAAATAATATTTCTTTTAGCTCTTAATATTTTGCTTTTAATTGTTGGTTGTTTAATGGATGTGTTTTCAGCTATAATTGTTATCGTTCCATTAATTGCTCCTCTTGCAGTTTATTTTGGAATTGATCCATTTCATTTAGCTATAATATTTATTGCCAATCTTGAACTTGGTTATATTACTCCTCCAGTAGGAATGAATTTATATTTATCTTCATATCGATTTAATAAGGATATGCCAACAATTTATAGTGCAACTTTACCTTTCTTTTTTATAAGATTAATTGGAGTATTAATTATAACATATATTCCTTTGTTCTTTTACTGATTTATAATTATCTTTGTTGTATTATGAGAACAAAACACATTATTTTATCGTTAATTTTATTTTCCCAATTGTCTTTTGCGCAAGGCCAAGCTGGATCACTATTTTTAACAATTAATCCTGGCGCTAGGTCAAATGCTATGGGAGAAGCACAAATTGGTGTTGCTAATGATGCTTATGCAACGTATTATAATCCAGCTGGATTAACCAATCTTTCTTCAAAAGAATTTTCTTTTATGCATACCAGTTATTTACCTAACCTTGTTGATGATATGTCATATGATTTTTTAACCTTTGCGATGCCTTTCAGAGAAGGAGAAGCTATTGGTGGTCATTTTACATATTTGAATCTCGGCGATCAAGTTAGCACGGATGCTAATGGTAATGAGCTTGGATCATTTTCAAGTTATATGTATGCACTAAACCTTTCTTATGCAAAGCAAATTGACGATACTTCATCTTGGGGAGTGAATGGTAAATATTTTTATCAGGAGTTAGCTGTTATTAACAGTTTAGATGCTTCAAGCGGAAGTTTTGCAGTTGATCTTGGTTATTTTAAACATAATGCTATGGACAACCCTAATCTTAAGCTTGGTGCTGTCTTGACCAATGTTGGACCTGGTGTAAGCTTTGATGATGGAGAAGAAGATCCTCTCCCAACCCGTCTTGGTTTAGGATTATCTTTGTTAACCTTAGAAGGACAAGCTACTGTTGCATTTGATTTGAATTATGAGCTCAACGATCAAACTGTCGTTACAAACCTTGGAGCTGAATATTATCTTGTAGAAGATTTTGCATTGAGAGCTGGATTTCTTAGCGATCCATCTGGTGATCTAAATTACACTACATTAGGACTAGGCGCAGACTTAGGTGCCATTGCATTTGATGTAAGTTATGTAATAGGCGGTGAACTTGATCCTCATTCAAATATGATCAGGTTCTCTTTAAGTGGATCTTTCTAAGTTAAATTCAGAGAAAACCATTAAGGAATTTTCATGATATTTAGGTCAATTCTATTATTATTTACCATTTTTGTTTGCGGATGTGGTATGTCTAACCCTTTTGATGATAATATTCCATATAAAACAAGATTTGATGATGGTTTATCTTTCTTTGAAGAAGAAAAATATGTTAAAGCTTCTCAGCAATTCAATATTATAGTTGAAAGAGCATCTCATACAGATTTAGGCGATGATGCGCTATTCTTTTTAGCTGAATCATATTTCTTAAATCAAGATTATGACTTGGCTCTTATTGAGTTCGAAAAGCTTGTTTCAAGAATGGGATTTAGTCCATATATTGAAAAATCCAGATGGCGTATATGTGAAACTCTAATGCTTGTATCGCCAAATTTTTATCATGATCAAGAATCTAGTAAAAAAGCTATATCTCAAATTCAAGAGTTCCTTGATGACTTTCCTAATTCTGAATATTCTAAAGACGCAGATAAGCTCATAAAAGAATTACGAACGCGTTTAGCTGAAAAAAATATGGAAACTGGAAAGTTGTATGTTAAGCTTAAAGCTTATGATTCAGCAATCGTTTCTTACAATGTCGTTGTAAATGAATTCTATGATACTAAATTTTTTGATGATGCTAACATGGAAATTATTCGATGTTTGTCTCTTCAAAATAAGAGTGATGAGGCGAAGCAGTTTTTGATAGATCTTGAAACGAATGATAGTTCTGTAGTTACAGATTCATTTAAGGAACAAGCTTTGAACTTTATAAAAGATAATTCGTAAAATAGGCTATAATATGAAAACATGTATTTTTGGCGGAACCTTTGACCCCCCTCATATTGGTCATCTACTTATTGCTCAAACTATTATAGAATCTGAAAACTTTGATAGATTAATTTTTTTACCAGCATATTTGTCTCCATTAAAGCAAGGTAGAGAAATGTCTGCACCAGAAAAAAGGCTAAAAATGCTTGATATGGCTTTATTAAACAATGATAATTTTGAGATATCTGACTTTGAAATAAAGAAAGGAGATATCAGTTATACTATAGATTCAATTAAGTATTTTAGAGATGAGCTAAATATTGAAAAAAAAGACCTTTACTTTCTTATGGGGAGTGATACTTTGATGGATTTTCATAATTGGAAAAATCCCAAAGAAATTCTAGATTTATGCAATATTATTGTTGCAACTAGACCAGGATTTACTCCAAGCAATATTCCTCAGTGGGTTTTAGATAGAGTTCATTTTGCTAATATACCACAATTTGAAATTTCATCAACAAATATTAGAGCTAGATGGAGAACAGATAAAACAATAAGGTATATGGTTACAAAAGAAGTTTGGGACTTTATAAATAAGAATGGACTTTACTAATGTTATCTAGTTTATTTTTTTTAATTTTGGGATCTCTAGGTTTATATTTTGGTTCTGAATATCTAATTGAGGGTGCTAAAAGTTTAGCTAAAAAATTAAAAGTTTCTGACCTTGTTATAGGTTTAACTATAGTTTCTATAGGAACCTCCTTTCCTGAGCTTGTAGTAGGTCTAATTAGCGCGTTTCAAGGCTATACTGAATTTGTTATAGGAAACGTATTAGGATCTAACATTGCAAATATAGGTCTCGCTATTGGTTTACCAGCATTATTTTTTAAAATAGATTTCGATTTAAAAAACTCAATTGCACCATTTATTTATAATCTTTTAGCATGTTTGATGTTATATGTATTTCTTCAGGACAGCTTAATCAATTCTAAGGAGGCTCAAGGATTACTCTTAGTATTTTTTGTCTATATTTTAGCTAGCTTTTTAAGACCCAATATCACATCATGTAATGGAGAGCTTAAAAATGAAAATATTAGTCCAGCATATCAATCAGTATTAAGAATTATCGCTGGATCGACTATTCTATATTATGGGTCAGTATTATTTATAGATAATGGAGCAATTCCTTTAGTTGATCAATTTGGTTTTTCGGAAAAGGCAGTTGGAATGACAATTGTTGCAATAGGAACTTCTTTGCCTGAACTATTTGTTACTATAATGGCGCTTTCGAAGAGAGAGGTTGGTATATCTTTAGGAAATATTATTGGATCAAATATTTTTAATATTTTATTTGTTTTGTCAACTATTGCATTAATAACTCCAGTTGAAACTACTAATGTAAACTTTGAATTATTTTTAGGTGTAGGATTTTTACTTTCATTAATGTTTTTTATTTACCTGCATAAGGGATTAAATAAGATAACAGCATCGATACTATTAATCGGATATATAACGTTTTTATATTTACAGTTTTATGGTTGAGTTTAAAAATATTTCTTTTAGCTATTCAAAAGGCTCTGGTGTTTTTGATATTGATCTAAAAGTAGATGATAGCGAATTTTGTTTTCTTGTTGGTCCCACCGGTTCAGGAAAATCTAGTCTTCTAAAAATGATTTATTTTGATATTTTACCATCTGTAGGCGAAATAGATGTTTTGGGCTATAATTCTAAAAAAACAAAAAAAAATAAGATTCATAAATTAAGAAAGCAAATTGGTGTAATTTTTCAAGATTACAAGCTATTAAAGCAGAGAACAGTTTATGAAAACATTGCATTGCCGCTTCATATTAATGGCGTTGGAAGAAAAACAATCAAGGACAATGTTGAAGAAGCTTTGGAATTGACTGATTTATTAGATGATCAAAATAAGTATCCTAATCAGCTTTCTGGCGGGGAGCAACAAAGAGTGTGTATTGCTAGAGCAATTGTTAAAAATCCTGAACTTATTCTGGCAGACGAACCCACAGGCAATCTTGACCCTGCAGCAGCTCATAAGATTTTAAAAATTTTAGAGCAAATCAATAAGGAAGGAACTACTGTGATAATGGCAACTCATAATTATAAGCTTATATCAGATAGAGATTATAGGATAATTGAGCTTAAGGCAGGAAGTTTGGTGAGTTCATGATAGATCAATTTGCTTTTTTAATTGCTGAGGGATTTAAAAGTTTTTATCGAAATAAGCTTGCTAGCTTTTTATGTGTTATTACAATTTTTATCAATTTTTCAATATTAGGCTCTCTTTTTGTAGTTGGGTATAATACAAACTCATTAGTTGATTTTTTTAGATCAAAATATTCTTTTGAAATTTTTCTTAAAAATGATGTTAATCAAGATATTTATACTGACTTAATAAACGAATTATCAAAAAATAATATAATTGCAAGTACAGAACTTATTGATAAAGAAAAATCTGCAGCTATTTTTAAAGAAGAATTTGGAGAAGATGTTGTTGAGATGTTGGGTTACAATCCTTTACCTTTATCAATAAAAGTTTTCATTAGCGAGGAAAGCTTTGAATTTGAACAAGTTGATTTATTGATCGATTCAATAAATACATATGATTTTATTGACGAAATTGAGTACAGAGGAAGATATATTGACGATATAGAAGATAGAATTAACCTAGCTATATTCTTGTTTTTATTATTTGTAATAGCAATCATATTTTTGTCATATCAAATCATTTCAAATACTGTTAATCTTTCAATGACAAACAGGAGGGATTTCATTGATATTTTAAAGTATAATGGAGCTTCCGAAATATTCATTAAAATTCCTTTTTATATTGAATCAATTTTATACTCCTTTTTTGGCAGCATTTTGTCGTTATTATTTGTTAAATACTTTTTTATTTCGTTCAATACATATTTTGGGTTAAACATTAAATTGGATGATTATCTATGGTTGTGGATTATTGGATTTTCAATTTTTATTGGATTATATTCGTCCAATCAATCAATGAAAAGAAACTTAAATGAATAAAAAGAACAAAAATGGTGTCGATTCACCAAAAAAAACTAGCTCAACAAAAAAGCCTACAAAAAAAGATTTAGAGTTAACTATATCTTCCTTAGAAGATAAACAGCTTCGTCTCAAGGCAGAGTTCGACAATTTTCGCAAAAGAAAAGAGTCTGAAATATCATCCTTGTTAAAATATGAAGGCAAAAGTTTTATTTTAGATTTTCTGTCCGTGTTAGATAATCTTTCTAGAGGCATAGATTCTTACAAGCAAGAAGAGGTAAAAAAAGCTCTTTTACTTGTTAAAGAAGATTTCAATAAAAAATTAGAATCTAAAGGGGTTAAATCATTTGGTGAGGTTGGGGAGAATTTTAATCCAGAATTACATGAGGCTTTAACGACAACAAATGATTCAAAAATAGATGATAATATTATAGTTGAAATATATGAATCAGGATACAAGTACAAAGACTTAATCATTAGACATGCTAAAGTTGTGGTAAATAAAAAATGAGTGATTTTTATGACATTTTAGGCGTTTCAAAGTCTGCAAGCTCAAATGAGATTAAAAGAGCTTATAGAAAGATTGCCATGAAGTATCATCCAGACAGAAATCCAGATAATAAAGAAGCCGAAAAAAAGTTCAAAGAAGCTGCAGAGGCCTATTCTGTATTGGGCGATGAAGGCAAAAGAAGACAATATGATCAAGTTGGCCATTCTGCCTTTAACGGAATGGGGGGACACTCTGGTTTTAATTCAATGAATATGGATGATATTTTTAGTCAATTTGGCGATATTTTTGGAGGAAATAACCCGTTTGAATCTTTCTTTAGTGGTGGAAGAACTTCATCAGTACCTAGAACAGGCGCTGATTTAAAAGCAAAGATTGTTGTTTCATATAAAGACATAGTTAACGGTGGTGAGAAAAAACTTAAAATTAAAAGAATGAAGCGTGCTGAAGGATTAACTTTTGCAAAATGTCCTATGTGCGGAGGAAGTGGTCAAGTAACAAAAGTTACTAATTCATTTCTAGGTCAAATGAGATCTACATCCATTTGCCCTCAATGTAAAGGTTATGGTAAGGTAGTTGATCATATACCTGCTGGAGCTAATAAAGATGGAATGAATTCAATTGAAGAAACGATAAAAATTAAAATTCCAACTGGCGTAGAAGATGGAAACTATATGACTTTAGATGGACAAGGAAATGAAGATATCAACGGTCAAGCCGGAGACCTGTATGTTTTCTTCAAAGAAGAAAGCCATGAATTTTTTTCAAGGTATGGCAATGATGTTTTATTGCAAGTTGTCTTAGGGTATTCACAGGCTGTGTTTGGAGACAAAATTGATATTCCTACAATTAATGGAACAGCCAAGCTTAAAATTCCATCTGGCATTCAACCTGGACAAATTTTGAGGATCAAAGGAAAAGGTTTTCCATTAATTGGAAAATCAAGAAGAGGTAATCAGTTAGTGAAGATTCAAATTGAAGTACCTTCAAAATTAAATAGCGAAGAAAAGAAGTCAACAGAAGAACTTCTTAAAATCCAAAGAAATAAAAAAATTAAATTTCAAAGATTTGAGGATTAATATATTGCTATGTTAGTGAATTATTGTAAATTCGGTTGAACCAAAAATGGACAAAGCTAAACAAAAATTTTTTAACGATTATCTTGAAGTTATAACCTTCTTCGTTTTCATTTTAATTTTACTAGTTATTTATATTCCTAGTTTGATTTGGGAAGAAGAAGATATGTATAAAGAAGAAAGTCGTTTTCGAATGCAGACTGTTTATAATGTTGAAAATTTTCATAATATCCTTACAGGTTCCTATGAAACTGATGCAAACAAAGCAGTTAATCTAGTTAACGCTGTAAGAGATTCAGTTATGGCTGATTCAACTTTTCTGGGTGAGCAAATTGTTAAGCTTAATGGGGAAGAATTCTTAGTTGATGTTCCAAAAGGTTTCGATGTTGAGTACGATACTACTTTTGGATTAAGAAGGATTTCTAAAGAAACTATCGTTGATACAACCGTAACAGTTTTAATGATGTCCGAAGAAACTGGTATGGAAGATACAGTTTATGTTCAAAAAAAGAATTTATTTGATGCTCAGCAAGATCCAACGTTTATGGGAATAGTTGAGGAGACTACTTTCGAAAGAGTAGAGACTGTTTCTTATTTTGATAGAAGATTTAGAAAAGAAACTAGTCCTTACAATTTTGCATTTTTACCAGATAATACACAATTTTTCTGTCCCCTAACCGGTGATCCATATATTATCGAAATCAATGATGAAGGAAATTCAGTAAGAGTATCTAGTCCAATTCGTTCATATCGCGATAACAGATATGGCTTTTTTGCACTTAAAACTAGAAGTCATGGCTATATAATTGATGGTTCAAGAAGTTGGGATAATTAGTTGATTGATCTACTTCTTATTAGACAATAAATCTCTATCTGTATTTAGCGAATTACCTAATAGACAGAATTTATCTTTAGTATTTAAAGCTAAACTTCACTCAAGCATTGCAAGTACAATAAATAATTCAAAAAAACTTAACTCTATCATTGCAAGAGCGTTGGATGAAATTAGTGAGGAAATTAATCTAACAAATAACTTATCTTCTATTATTATTGATGATTCCATTCTTTCTCACTCAATAATAATCAAATCTAAAAAATATGATAGTATCGATCAGCAAATTAGAGAAGAAAGCCAATTAAAATGGGGAAAGAAGACTAGTAATTACTATTTTATTTCAGAAGAAAAGAAGACTCCAAAAAACGTATTTCATTCAGTTGCAATTCATCATTTTTTAAGAGAAAAAATAAAATTGAATTTTAATAATTTTGGCTTAAGCATAAAATATATAGTTCCTTTATCATCCATTTTAACTGTAGGCTTAAAGCCTTCACAATTTTCAGTAATAAAAAATGGAAACAAATATCAATTATATGGAAATACTAAAAAAGGTTTTACATTTTTCAAATTGAACTTTTCTGGAGCTAAAAAAGTTGAAGAAAAAATCATTGGTTTACTTGATATTCCAAAAATTAAAAAAACCGATTTGGATAAAAAAAATCTAAAATTTATATTTTTTAATAAAATAAAAATTGTTGAATATCTGGCAAACTATATTTTTAATGATGTTCCATTATTAAATTTTGCTGAAGCTAGTAGTCCTCAAATTTTTTCCGGTAAATTAAAAGTTAAAACTCGTACTTATTCTCCCTCAAACAAAGGGTTTAAATATGACTCCTTAATTAAGAATTTATCAGCAGGTTTTTTATCTTTATTATTCCTTTTATTAATAGTCTCAATGTTTTCAAATTATGATTTTTTAAATCTTGAAAGCTCTTCAACCTTGAACGGAAAAAGCGAGTCAGTTGATGAAATAATTGAAAAAAAATTTATTCCAAACACTTCAATAGTATTGATTCAAAATTTATTAACCCTTAATGATAGATATTTAGAAATAAATAATTTTTTATTATCTGATTCTAAATTTATTGTAAATAATAATAATGTTGAATTGGAGTTTACAAATTCATATCCCGTTTTTTCAGATGATAGGGTCAGTTTTAGTGAACTGCTAATAAGCTTATTTGAAGTTGAAAATAACTTAAAATTTAAAGTATTTGATTCAGAGGTTGATGGTCAATCAATTCAAAACGTTGTTTTAAAGTTTGGCAATTTTGAAAATTCACTAAATGCACTATCAATTATGAGCAAATTTGAAAACATATCATTAATAAAAGCACTTCTCGAAGATAATTCAAATAGTGTGCATCTTTATATTTCAGTTAAAAAATGATGAAAATTAACTCTGGAATATTTAGAAATTCTAGCATTGAGATTTTAAAAAATTCTTCATTTAGACCAACTACTTCAATATGTCGAAAAAGTTTTTTTGATACTGTTGGTCCCTTAAATGAGAAGTCGTTTTTGGATATTTTTGCTGGTTCTGGAATAATAGGTTTTGAGGCAGCTAGTAGAGGAGCTAAAAATGTAACTTTTGTTGAAATGAACAAAAGATACTTAAATCAAATCATTTTGAATTCAAAAAATTTCGATTATGATCAATTTCATTTTATGGCAAGAGATGCACATAGATTTATTAAAAAATCAGAAAATTTTGACATAATATTTGCTGACCCACCTTATGAGCTTTATGATCTTGATATTTTTGTTAAAAATGCTCTTAAAAAGCTAAATAATGGTGGTAGTTTAATAATTGAATGCTCATCAAAGGAAACGCTTGAAGGATTCGATAAAATTGCTAAATTCGGAGA
>CENF01196781.1_pt1 | contig 10093 bp, 7 predicted proteins | sample 361291 | NCBI WGS metagenome assembly CENF01 (sample SAMEA2619399, study PRJEB7988) | marine metagenome | isolation source: saline water (ENVO:00002010), including | reverse complement strand
ATCAATGCTATATTTTCTACATTATTTGACTGATGGCGGTGATGTTTTTAATTTGTTTAGATATATTACCTTTAGGGCAGGAGGAGCTTTTTTCACCTCTCTTGTTTTTGGATTTTTGTTTAGTAAACCAATCATAAATTCTTTAAAAAGAAGACAAGGAGAGGGTCAACCTATCCGTGAAGACGGCCCTGATAGTCATAAAGAGCAAAAGGCTGGTACTCCTACTATGGGAGGTGTTTTAATCATTGGGTCATTGTTGGTTTCATCTTTGTTGTGGTGTCGATACGATATAGACTATGTCTGGGTGGTAATTTTTGTGACCCTTGGTTTCGGCTTGATAGGTTTTGTTGATGATTATTCTAAAATCCGAACAAGGAATTCAACAGGCATTTCTGGTAAAGTTAGGCTAGCGCTAGGTTTAATTATAGCTGCTATTGCAACTTTTTGGGTTATTAACATTCAAGATCCCATGTTATCTAATGCCTTGGCAATTCCTATCTTTAAGGATGTATTACTCAACTTGGGATGGTTTTTTATACCATTTGCAATGTTTGTAATTGTAGGTTCTGCAAATTCTGTTAATTTGACAGATGGACTTGACGGTTTGGCAATCATGCCTGTGATGATAGCAAGCGGATCATTTGGGGTTATAGCTTATGCTGTTGGGAGGATAGATTTTTCTGATTATTTAGAAGTGCATTATATAGCAGGCGCAGGAGAGATAGCGGTATTTTCGGCTGCTCTCATAGGTGCTGGATTAGGTTTTTTGTGGTATAATGCTCCTCCTGCAGCTGTTTTTATGGGTGACACTGGATCATTGGCTCTTGGGGGAGCTCTTGGAGCTATTTCTGTCTGTACCAAACACGAAATTGTTTTAGCAATCATTGGTGGTCTATTTGTGATAGAAGCATTGTCAGTTATTATTCAAGTATCGGTTTATAAACTGACTGGTAAGAGGGTATTTCTTATGGCCCCGATTCATCATCATTTCGAAAAATTAGGTTGGGCTGAACCTCAGATAGTTATTCGTTTTTGGATTATTTCAGTGATTTTGGCCTTAATAGGACTCGCCACACTAAAGTTACGTTAAATGATGTTTATACCTCCTAGTTATAAAAATAAGAAAGTTGCTTTACTAGGGCTGGGACTTACGGGTGGATCTCTTATAAAGCATCTAAAAAGCTTTGGTATTGATCCTATCTGTTGGGATGATGATGAAACGAAAAGAAATGCATTCATAGGAAAAGGTTTACTAATAGAAGACCTGAATACTCCAAACATATGGAAAGATCTTGATCTTTTAATAATCTCACCAGGCATTCCTTTTTTATACCCAGAACCTCATCCAGTAGTTACTCTTGCTCGCCAGAATGCTGTCCATATCACAACTGACATTGAATTATTTTTTGAGTTCTTACACCAAAAGTACACTGACGAAGGCGCTTTAAGACCAACGGTAATATGTGTGACTGGATCTAACGGGAAATCTACGACTACTGCCTTAATCCATCACATCCTTAGTGGAATGTCCAAAGATACAGAAATGGGTGGAAATATTGGTAGGCCTGTGATGAGCTTAAATCTTGAAAATCCCAGAAGTATTAAGGTTATTGAATTATCTTCCTACCAGATTGAGATAGCTGGTGGCCTAGAACCAGATGTAGCTATCTTTCTAAACCTTTCAAGTGATCATCTCTTAAGGCATGGAGGGTTAGGTGGTTATTTCTTGACTAAATCCAAACTGTTCCACCAGGGGAATCCAAAATTTAGTATTGTAGGTGTCGACGAGAATGAGGGAAAGTGTTTGGCTGCCTCCCTTGAGGTAAGAAAAGATCCCATTAGCATAGTTATTCAGATATCTATTACGGGGCCCATACTGGGGGCAGATTGGTCAGTTTTTATATCAAATGAGTTTATAGTTGAAGTAAAATCGGGTGAAGAAATTTTTAAATCTGTCCTGCAAGAGGTGTTGCAAATACCTGGTGATCATAATAAGCAAAATGCTTGTGCTGCATATGCAGCCTGTCGAGCATTAGGTTTTTCTCCAGAAAATTCATTTGAGCAAATCCGTGGGTTTCAGGGATTACCACACAGAACAGCAGTAGTAAAAAAGCTAGATGGTATTATCTTTATCAATGATAGTAAGGCGACTAATGTTGATTCAGTCAGAAAATCTTTAAAAACTTTCGATAACATTAGGTGGATTGCAGGAGGATTAAAGAAGGATGGCGACATCATAGATTTCAACGCATATTTTTCAAGAATTAAAAAAGCTTACCTGATAGGTTCAGCAGCAACTGAGTTTGCATCTTCTCTAACGGGTTTAGAGTACGAAATATGTGGTGAGTTAGAAATGGCTGTTAGATCTGCGTATGAAGAAGCTGATGCAGGAGATACTGTTCTCTTGGCTCCTGGTTGTGCAAGTTTTGATCAATTCAAAAACTTTGAAGACAGAGGAAATAAATTCTGTAAACTTGTGGAAAATCTAAAAAGAAAAAGTTTATCAAAATACTAAAACTCAAGTTGCCTTTAATTTACCTTTTCTTCATTTCATACAAGTGCTAGAGTTGGATCATAAAAAAACACAGGCACTACTTTATTTAAGAATGACAGATATTATCTTTAGGCCTCGCTCCGAATTTTTTGAGGAGAGCGAACTGCCAAGGTGGTGGAAAACCGTCGATAGATGGTCTCTTTTCTCTTTGGTAGGACTTTTTTTGAGCGGTCTCTTGCTTGGGATGGCAGCTTCAGCTCCCCTAGCCGAGGCAAATGGCCAACAAGCGTTTTATTATGTTAACAGGCAGTTCATGTATGGGACTTTCTCGTTCACATGTATTCTGGGTTTATCCATCCTATCAGTACAAGAAAATAGAAGGATTGCCCTGATTTGTTTTTTGATCACATTTATACTTTTATGCGCATTACCTATTTGGGGAACGGATCATGGAAAGGGGGCAGTTAGGTGGTTGTCTTTCTTTGGCTTTTCTCTACAACCTTCCGAGTTTCTAAAGCCCTTTTTTGTTGTGGCAATCGCATGGGCAATATCAGCAGGTCAGAAAGACAAGAATATTCCCGGTACTGCTATTTCGTTTATTATCACGCTATTAATAGTTTCATTATTGGTCATGCAGCCTGACTTTGGACAAGCAGCACTTTTCTTATCCATCTGGACTATAGTATATTTTGTGTCGGGTGCTTCCTATAGGTTATTAGTGGGATTCATCTTTTTGACTTTAATAGGAGGCTTTATGGCCTACATGAATTCAGAACATTTTGCCAGAAGGATTGATGGATTCTTGTCACCCGATGTTGACCCTAGAACCCAACTAGGTTTTGCAACTAATTCTATCCAAGAAGGAGGATTGTTTGGGGTTGGATTGGGAGAAGGGGTTATAAAATGGAGATTACCTGATGCTCATACCGATTTCATAATAGCTGTAGCTGCTGAAGAATATGGAGTCTTAATTTGTATTTTGATCATAATATTTTTTATTATTATTGTAGTTAGATCTTTAATTCTTCTTTTGGATGAAAGGGATTATTTTGTAAGAAATTGTGGAGTAGGTTCCATTTCTTTTTTTGCCTTCCAGGCAATTATAAATCTTGGTGTGTCAGTTCGCTTATTACCAGCCAAAGGTATGACACTCCCATTTATTAGCTATGGAGGATCATCACTTATAGCTTCAGGTTGTCTAATGGGTTTACTTTTGGCTTGTACCCGAAGGCGTCCTCAAGGAAATGTGAACCAATAGTTTGGAGAAGTTAAATGAAATTGAAACCAGTCCTTCTTATAGCAGCAGGAGGTACAGGAGGACATATGTTTCCTGCTCAAGCACTAGCTTGGGAGTTTAAAAAACTAGGATGGAGTGTGGTATTGGTTACTGACAAAAGAGGGGCAAGATTTTCAGATACATTTCCACCTGAAGTCACAAAATTTGTACAAAATTCTTCTTCACTGAGATTTCGCGACCCTTTAAGAATTCCTAAGGCAATATACCTAATCTGTTCAAGTATATTTCAAGCATTCTACGTGTTCATGAGGCTTAAGCCAAGGGTTGTCATTGGTTTTGGAGGCTATCCTTCATTTGCGGCCATTCTTATAGCTAAAGTTCTAAATGTTAAATCCATTTTGCATGAACAAAATGCAGTTCTTGGTAGGGTTAACAGAATTTTTTCAAGGAGAGTAGACGCAGTAGCATGTAGTTTTTGGCCGACTAAGGCGCCACCTGGAACCATAATGCGTTTTACAGGAAATCCGATCAGAAATACTTTGATTAACAAAAATATACCTTCTTTTTACTTGCCGTCCAAGGGACCACTCAATCTTGTGATTATTGGAGGATCCCAGGGTGCCAGGATATTTTCAAAAATTGTCCCAGAAGCAGTTGAACTTCTTCCAAAAACATTGACAAATCGGTTCAAAATTTTTCAGCAAGCACGGCTGGAGGATCGCAATGAATTGGAAAAAAAGTATAAAGAGATGGGTGTAAGCTCAACAGTTGAGGACTTTTTTCAGAATATAGAAAAGATATTTTCATCTGCGCATCTAATTATAGCAAGAGCTGGTGCTTCAACTATTGCTGAGGTACTATTTTTTGGGAAACCATTATTATTAATACCCATCCCATTCTCTCTAGGGGATCACCAGAAATTGAATGCACAAAGAATATCAGATCTCGGCGCTGCAATATGTTTAGAAGAAAATACATTGACTGGATTGCAACTAGCTAAAAAAATTAGCGCCATATTGGAAAATCAAAGACTAGCGCATAATCTTGCAAAGGCAGCTTCTAAAAATGCAAGGCCGCAGGCAATCCAAAGTCTTAGAGATTTAGTTCTTGACGTTTCAGAAGGACATTTAGTTGCAAAATAAAGTCAAAACCAATTTTCCTCTAGATATAGGTCTAATTCATTTCATTGGGATTGGTGGAATTGGAATGTCGGGCATTGCTGAGCTATTATTTAATCTTGGTTATGAAGTTTCTGGTTCTGACATCAAAAACACCCAAATTATTGCTAGGTTAGAAGGCTTAGGAATTAAGATTCATTTGGGTCACAGCAAGCAAAATCTTTCTGACGCAAAGATAGCGGTGGTTTCATCAGCTATCAATGATGAAAATATTGAATTAATTGAGGCCAGATGTAGGTCAATACCAGTAGTGCGAAGATCTGAGATGCTTGCAGAACTCATGAGATTGAAATCAAATGTGGTGATTGCTGGTACACATGGGAAAACCACAACGACTTCTATGGTGGCTGCTGTTTTGGATGCAGGTAAATTGGATCCTACTGTGGTTAATGGGGGAATAATCCAAGCATATGGTTCTAATGCTAGATTAGGTAAAGGGGACTGGATGATCGTTGAGGCTGATGAGAGCGATGGTACTTTAATAAAAATACCAATAACTGTAGGCGTAGTAACAAATCTAGATCCTGAACACTTGGAACATTATGGAACATTTAACCATTTAAAAAAAACTTTCTTGAAATTTCTTGAAAACATTCCGTTCTATGGGGTAGGCATTTGTTGTCTAGACCATCCTGTTGTCCGTAATTTAATTTCACAAATCAGGGATCGGCGCATACTCACATATGGCTTCCATGAGGAAGCAGATTTTGTCATTCAGAACCTCCATTATTCAAAAAGGAAAGCACATTTCAATATTCTTGACAGATCAAGGTTTAGAAAGATTATATTGGAATTGCCTATGTATGGTAATCATAATGTTTCTAATGCAGCGGCAGCTGTCTCAGTTGCACTGTATTTGAATGTGACAACTGAAAAAATAAAATATGCACTGAAACATTTTAAGGGTGTAAAAAGACGATTTACTAAAATTTGTACTTGGAAAAAGATAGAAATAATTGATGATTATGCGCATCACCCAGTTGAAATAAGTGCTGTTCTTTCAGCGGCTAGGCAGTACTCATCTGGTAGAGTAATAGCAATTCATCAACCACACAGATACACTAGATTAGATAGCTTGATGGAGGATTTTTGTAGGTGCTTTGATGAAGCTGATATTGTGGGTATTACTCCTGTATATGCAGCCGGGGAATTACCGCTTAAAGGAGTAAATTCTCATGCTCTAATTTCTCGATTGAACAGGGTAGGTGATAATGCTTTTCCTATTGAGGATGAAATTGGTTTGAGAGATTTTTTAGTGTATCATGGTAAACCAGGAGATATTTTTGTTTGCTTAGGAGCTGGTTCAATAAGTCAATGGGTTAATAGATTGCCTGAATTACTGAAAATGGAAGTTTAAAATGAAGGCAAATTCTATTTCTGACCACAATTTAATGTTAACACTGCCGGCCTGCAGGGGAAAGACTTCTCAAAACTTTGCTCTTAAACGTCTTAGCTGGCTGAAAGTTGGGGGGGAAGCAGAGGTCTTATTCCAACCTGAGGATGAAGAGGATTTAGTAATATTTATGAAAAATCTTCCGGCAGAAATTCCGGTATTTGTCATTGGCGCATGTTCTAATTTAATAATTAGAGATGGAGGTATTCCTGGAGTGGTTATCAGGCTAGGAGGCGGTTTTTCCAAGATTAATTTTACTGATAAAACTGTTTTGGTAGGAGCCGCTTGTCTAGATTCTCAAGTTGCAAGAATTTCAGCTAGAAATGGTACTGATTTATCTTTCTTGAGGACTATTCCTGGTAATATTGGAGGTGCTATAACGATGAACGCAGGTTGTTATGGTTCTTACATTTCAGACTATTTTTTGAGTTTGAGAGCAGTTTTGAGAGATGGTACAGTAGTTGACTTAGATTCCAAAGACTTAAATTTTCATTATAGGGACTCCTTTATCCCAGAGGGAGCCATAATCACACAGGCCACTTTTAAGTGTGTAAAGGGTTTGCCAGAGGAAATTGAAAAAAAGATGAATGATGCTTTGAGATATCGAGAGCTACATCAACCAGTCAAGGAATTGTCGTGTGGTTCAACATTCAGAAATCCTTTGGGTCGTTCTTCTACTAGTGGGGATAGTGAACACTCTTTAAAAGCTTGGAAACTCATTGATGACGCCGGACTTCGTGGTATGAGATTAGGTGGAGCCAAAATTTCTACCAAGCATCCAAATTTCATGATCAATACTGGAAATGCAACGGCAAAGAATTTAGAAGATTTAGGAACCTTGGTGATAAAAAGAGTCAGGGAAAAGAGTGGAATAGAATTGGTCTGGGAAATTAAGAGAGTTGGGTTTTGTGATTAGAATTTATTATCTCCAATCAATAGGAACATTTGAGGGGAAGATATAGTGGCCCCTATCAGTAAAGTTGCCGTTCTTTATGGAGGTGGTTCCTTAGAGAGAAGCGTTTCTTTGGTATCGGGACACGAAGTTGCCAAGGCTCTTTCTAAACAAGGATATGAAGTCTTTAAGATAGACACAAAAGGAAATTTTCTAGAGCAGTTGATTAATTTTAGCCCAGACGTGGCTTTTAATGCATTGCACGGAAAATGGGGAGAGGATGGTACTATTCAAGGATTTTTGGAAGTATTAAGAATTCCTTACACACACTCTGGTATTTTAGCATCTTCCATAGCAATGAATAAGCATCTTGCGAAGACTGTTTTCAAAGGTCGTGGGTTACCAGTGGCGGATCATTTAGTTTTGAAGAATGGTTTCGTCCTTGAAGACATACCTTTTACGTATCCATACGTTCTTAAGCCAGTGAGTGGGGGGTCGAGTCTAGATGTATACATACTTAAGAATCAAAATGATTGGTCAAGAATTAAAATTGACAAAAATGAAATACCAACAGAATTTCTTATAGAACCATTTATACCTGGTAGGGAACTTACAGTGACTGTTATGGGAGATAGGGCATTGTCTGTAACAGATATAGTTTCAGATACTTGGTATGACTATGATGCAAAGTATGAATTAGGGGGATCTCGGCACATTCTACCAGCTAAAATACCTAATGAAATTACCCAGCTTTGTTTGTCATATGCACTTAAGTCTCACACAAGCTTAGGTTGTCGAGGCGTTTCAAGAATTGATTTTCGATGGAATGAAATGCTTGGAGCTGAAGGTTTGTTCGTTCTCGAATTGAACACACAACCTGGCATGACCCCAACTTCCCTCGTTCCTGAGCAAGCGAAGCACTGTGGAACTTCTTTTGAAAACCTTTGCAAATGGCTAATTGAGGACGCTTCCTGCGATAGATAATGATTAGATCGGAATATCAGCATCATAATAAAACTAAGGGGTACTCCACTCCTTCAAAGTTAAGATATAGAATAGAGAGGATTTGGAGGAGAGTCTGGCTGCGAAAGTTAATTCTTTGGGTCCTTATTCTCATTTTCTTTGCAACAAGTCTAACTTCAAGCTTACTCATTTTTAAAAATGAATTTAATTTTAGAGGTTTTAAAAGTACCATGGAGGCATTTGCCTTTGAAAGGCCCGAATTATCAATAATTGACTTAAATATTAAAGGCGCAAATCCAGATCTTAGTAATCAGATCAAGGCAATATTACAACTTTCTTTTCCTATCAATCCTTTGAAAATAAATATTAATTACCTTCAGGAATTAATAAACGATGTTGAATCGGTAGATTTTTCCAAAATTAGGATTACCAAAAATGGAATACTAGAAGTAGTGATAAGAGAAAGAATTCCTGTTGCTCTACACAGAGATGGCAAACAGTTAATGCTTTTAGATATTGATGGACGGAGGATAGGTGAGGTTTTTTCTAGACTAGATAGACAAGATCTTCCATTAGTAGTGGGACAAGGGGCAAATTACCGAGTTAAAGAGTCCTTAGAAATATACAAATTAGCAAGTCCTATTATTAATCGTGTACGGGGTATGATATTGGTTGGCGAAAGGCGTTGGGATATTGTTTTGGACGGAAATTTGAAAATAAAACTGCCAGAAAAGGGCGCAAAAAAGGCTTTTAGTGCTTTTCTTGAATCAGGTGAAGTTATGGAAATATTGAGGCAGGATTTTTCTGCGGTGGATTTGAGAAATAGAGGTAAAGTAATAGTTAGAACGAAAACCACAGTAATAAGAGAAGAAAAAATTTAATTTTAGTTGGCTTGCGTGATCCAAAATGACGATAGATTTCAGGCGACATCGTGAAAGTAGAAAAAAGCTTAGGGCGGCCATAAGGGGTGGAACTTTAGGACTTTTGGATATTGGAACATCTAAGATAGCTTGCCTCATAGTTAAGTTTGCAGAAGGAAATAGAAAATCTAGTAGATCTGAACATTTGCAAGATACCAAAAGGTTAGCTTACCGGGTTGTTGGAGTGGCCACTAAGAAATCTCGGGGGATCAAGTCAGGGGAGGTAGTTGTAGCTGATGAAGTTGAAAAATCTATTAGGTCAGTCGTTCAACAGGCACAGAAAATGGCCGCAACTACAATTGATGATGTTTTGATATGTTTTTCTGGAGGCTCACCAGTTTCAAAGAACCTATTTGGGGAATTAAAATTGGAAACGCCAATAGTTGAAACAAGAGACATCGGAGCGCTACTTTCTAAATATGATTTTGGAACTGCATCTAGCAAGCGGGAAATATTGCATGCGATGCCCATAAATTTTACTTTGGATGACAAAACAGGGTTAATAGATCCATGTGGATTGGCAGGGCAAACCTTAGGCTTGGATGTGAATCTTATGACTGTTGATCAGAATGCCCTTGACAATATAACACAATGTTTTAACCGATGCCAATTGGGACTAGCTGGAGCTGTTTTTGCACCTTATGCTTCCGCTAGATCTAGTCTTGTTGAAGATGAACTGAAACTTGGTTCAGCCTGTGTGGATATGGGCTCTGGTTCGACGGGTGTTTCAATTTTTCTTAATCATCAAATGGTTTTTGGGTCTACGGTTAAATTTGGTGGTGAACACATTACATCTGACATTATGCAAGCGTTTAAAATATCATTTGAAGAAGCGGAGAGAATAAAAACTCTACATGGTGGTGTCGTAATTACTAACTTAGATGATAGAGATCTAATTGAGCTTTCTTCTGGGGACAAGGCAGAAGGGGTTCTGAATTACGACCGCCCCTTTGTGAGTAGATCAGAACTAATATCAGTAATTAGACCCAGGCTTGAGGAAATATTAGAAGAAGTCG
>CENF01117643.1_pt1 | contig 10122 bp, 9 predicted proteins | sample 361291 | NCBI WGS metagenome assembly CENF01 (sample SAMEA2619399, study PRJEB7988) | marine metagenome | isolation source: saline water (ENVO:00002010), including | reverse complement strand
AATAATGTCAGATATAATGAAAACAATAAAGGAGAATGACGTAAAGTTTGTAGATCTAAGATTTACAGACCCAAAAGGGAAAGAGCAACACGTAACACTTCCTTCGAGCGCAGTCGATGAATCTCTGTTTACGAATGGTAAGATGTTTGACGGATCATCTATTTCTGGCTGGAAAGCCATTAATGAATCAGATATGGTTCTCATGCCTGATCCCGAAACAGCCGTAATGGATCCTTTCTTTAGTGATCCTACCTTAATAGTAAGATGTAATGTTTTAGAAACATCTGGAGAGGGTTATGCTAGAGATCCTAGATCAATTGCTATTAGAGCTGAAAAATATCTTAATGATTCAGGCATAGCTGATACAGCTTATTTTGGTCCTGAGCCTGAATTTTTTATTTTTGACTCAGTAACATATGGAAATGAAATTGGTGAATCATTTTACAGAGTTGAATCTGAAGAAGGTTGCTTTAGTTCAGGAGAACAATATGAAGATGGGAATACCGGACATAGACCTGGTATTAAAGGTGGTTATTTCCCAGTTCCTCCAGTTGACTCTCTGCAAGATATACGTTCAGCAATGTGCAACGTACTTGAAGAGATGGGAGTTGAAGTTGAAGTTCATCATCACGAAGTCGCTACAGCAGGGCAATGTGAGATTGGCACGAAATTTAATACGATGGTAACTAGAGCTGATCAAAATCAGATTATGAAATATGTCATTCACAATGTTGCACATAATTATGGAAAAACAGCAACGTTTATGCCGAAACCAATTATCAATGATAATGGCAATGGAATGCATGTTCATCAATCCTTGTTTAAGGATGGAGAAAATCTTTTCTTAGGTAATGAGTATGGGGGTCTTTCTCAAACAGCCTTGTATTATATTGGCGGAATAATTAAACATGCAAAAGCAATTAATGCTTTTTCTAATGCCGCAACAAATAGTTATAAAAGGCTTGTTCCAGGATTTGAAGCGCCAACAATATTAACTTACTCGGCAAAAAATAGATCAGCAAGTATCAGAATACCATTTGAAGCAAATGATAAAGCTAGGAGAATTGAAGTAAGATTCCCAGATTCTTGTGGAAATCCTTATTTAACTTTCACTGCTCTTATGATGGCAGGTCTTGATGGTATAAAAAATCAAATTGATCCTGGTGAAAATATGGATATAGATCTTTTTGATGATCTTAGCCCTGAAGATGAAGCTAAAATTCCACATGTATGTTCATCTCTTGATGAGGCGCTAAAAGCATTAGACGCTGATAGAGATTTCTTAAAAGAAGGTGGAGTTTTCGATGATGACACAATAGATGCCTATATCGCACTCAAAATGGAGGAAGTTCAAGCTTTTCAGGCGAATACTCATCCATTAGAATTTGAAATGTACTATAGTTTATAGCTTCAACTAATAACGCCCTACTATTGGGCGTTATTTAATCTTTTATTTGCACATAATTTGTGCATATATCAATTATATATTACTATTAATCTATTATTATAAAAAGATTAATATATTTATGGATGCACAAAATATTTTAGAAAGCATAACTACTTCTGTAGTTATAACCAACAAATTCATGAAAATTGTTCATGTTAATACTGCTGCAGAAAATCTTTTTAGAAGTAGTAAGGAAAATTTGCAAAATGCAAAGCTAAGCGAATTGTTTGCCAATAATAAAAGTATTATTATTAATCAAGTCTATGATGCCATAGCATTAAATCAGTCATCTACGTCCCGTGATATTGAGATATCTCTTAAGACAAAAACAAAACATAATGTTGATTGCAATGTTCAAACAATTTTTTTAGAAAAAGATAAGCATGTTTTACTTGAAATAAGAACCCTAAAAAGAATTAAAAACATAGTTACAAATGCCAATTTCATCAATCAAAATAATGCTACTGAAATGATAACTCGCTCAATTGCTCATGAAATAAAAAATCCATTGGGAGGTATTAAGGGTGCTGCCCAACTACTCAAAAAAGAAATAAATGAAGAGCAAAAAGAATATACTGATATAATTATTGAGGAAGCAGATAGATTAAAAAACTATATTGACAAAATGCATGGGCCTAAGGACTTACCTAGTTTTAAAAGTACGAATATTCATTTAATAATTGATAAAGTTTTAAAAATTCTTGGGATAAAAAGTAGTAATTATAAAAAAAATTATGACCCAAGTATTCCATTATTATATCTTGATCAAGATATGATTATTCAGTCGCTATTAAATATAATAAAAAATGCAAGTGAAGCAATTACTGAGAATGGTTTAATTGAAATAAAAACACGAGTTGATAGAAGTTTCACTATTAATTCTATAAGACACAAGCTTGTTGCAATAATAAGTATTATAGATGACGGTATTGGGGTGAACAAAGAAATATCAAGCAAGCTATTTTTGCCACTAATTACAAATAAAAAAAAGGGGAATGGTCTTGGATTGTCTATATCCCAAAGACTTATTTCAATAAACAAAGGCATTATAACTTTTGAAGAAGAAAACAGTAAGACTATTTTTAAAATTATTTTACCAATAGATAAATACTAAAATGAAAAATAATCAAAAACACCTTTGTATATTAGATGACGATAAATCAATAAGATGGGTTTTAGAAAAAGCTTTTCAAAAAGAAAATTTTAAAGTTTCGTCTTTTGAGAATGCAGAAAGTATCCTAAAGAATTTTGAAAAAATTAAACCAGACATCATACTCTCAGATGTTAGAATGCCTGGAATTAGTGGGATCGATCTTGTAGAAAGACTTAAAAGAGAGTACCCACACATACCAATTATAATTATGACTGCTTTTTCAGATCTTGAAACTACTGTTTCCTCATTACAAAAAGGTGCATATGAGTATTTAACAAAACCTTTTGACATCGACAATGTTATATCTATAGTCAAAAATGCTTGTGAAAATAATTCTTTGAATTATAAAAAAACTCCATTAAATGACACAAAAGAATTGCCTAAAATTATAGGTCTATCTGAATCGATGCAATTCATTTATAAATCTATTGGCAAGATATCAAGAACTGATGTTGAAGTCTTAATACTAGGTGAAACAGGAACTGGAAAAGAGTTAATTGCGAAAGCAATACATGAAAATAGCTCTAGAAAACATCAACCCTTTATTGCGATTAATACTGGTGCAATACCAACTGAGCTATTGGAGTCAGAGCTTTTTGGACATGAGAAAGGTTCATTTACAGGTGCATATAGCCAAAGAATTGGAAGGTTCGAACAAGCCTCAGATGGTACATTATTTTTAGATGAAATTGGTGATATGCCAATGGATGTCCAAACAAGATTATTGAGAGTTCTACAAGAAGGAGAGTTTTTTAGGGTTGGTGGGGCTAAATCTATTAAAGTGAAAACTAGAATTATAACGGCAACTCATAAAAATCTGCAAAAACTTGTGGATGAAAATTTATTCAGGGAAGATCTATTACATAGAATAAACGCTATAAAAATTGAGCTTCCAAATTTAAACGAAAGGAAAAGTGATATTTCTGAATTAACAAATTATTTTATGAATAAGTACTGTGAAGAATATGATGTTAAACATAAAGTTTTAAATGAAGAATCAGAAAAAATTTTTTTAAAGTATGACTGGCCAGGAAATATAAGAGAACTCCAAAATGTATGTAAATATCTTTCTATAATGTCGCCGGACGACACCATTAAATTAGACGATCTTCCTAATAATATTTTTAATAAGGAAAAAGAAAAGAGTAGTGAAAATGACTGGGAAATGAATTTAGAAAAATGGATATTGAATAGATTTGATAGTAATTCAAAAAATATTTCGAAAGAAATTGACAGTATTTATAACTCAATTTTAATTAAATCTTCATTAAAGATGTCAAAAGGAAATAAAACAGAAGCAGCGAAAATTCTAGGCTGGGGAAGAAATACAATTTCAAATAAAATGAAATCATCTGAAGACTAGATTTCTACTTACAATTTATACCAATGACATCTTCAATTTTTTCATAACCGCTTTTTTTTATCAGGTCGCTTAATTCTTTATTAATTTTTTTAGCTACATTGGGACCCTCATATACTAAAGATGTATAAAGTTGTAACAAAGTTGCTCCTGACTTTATCTTCTCAAATGCTGTAGCACCACAACTTACTCCTCCAGCACCAATAATTGGTACATTTTTACCAAGTATCAAGTAGAATTTCTCAATTATTTCATTTGATAATTCATTTATGGGCGCACCAGAGAGGCCACCTTTTTCTAATTTAAATTCACTCAATAAATTTTTCCTATTTTGAACTGTTGTATTTGTTAAAATTATGCCATCGATATTTTTTTCAATAAGAATATTGCATAAATTTTTAATTTTTTCATCCTCAATATCAGGAGATATTTTAAGTAATATTGGTATAGAAGATTTATTAGCATTTCTTCTTCCTTGAATTGCATCTATTAACTTTGTAAGTTTATCGTCATCGTGTTGAGATCTTAAATTAGGTGTGTTTGGTGAAGATATATTGATTACTATATATGAAGCCAGTTGGCATAATTTATCAAAACATAAAATATAATCCTCAGAAGAAGTTGCATTATCTTTATTGGGGCCTATATTTATTCCACAAATTCCTTTCGGAAGATTGTATTTAATTCTATTGCTAACAGTATCCATTCCATCATTTGGGAAGCCTAATCTATTTATAATTGCTTTGTCCTCTATTAGCCTAAATACTCTAGGTTTGGAATTTCCTTCTTGCGGCTTCGGAGTTATAGTTCCAACTTCAGTAAAACCAAAACCTAAATTTAATATTTGATTATAAATTTCTGCATTTTTGTCAAAACCAGCAGCTAAACCTATAGGGCTTTTAAAATCCATACCAAAAACTTTTTGGCATAAATTTTCATAATTTATTGTTTGGCATGAGTTTAATCTTAATAAAGGATTTTTTATGAATTTAATAGCAAGCTTATGTGCGGCTTCTGGATCTGTTTTATATAGAAAAAATTTAAGTATTTTAGATAACATAATATATGTTTAATTCCATTTATTTATTTTTACAAAATTAAACGAATTCTTTTTTTTGCTCTCTTATTAATAAATCATTAACTGCTTCTTCCGGATTTATTTTATTGTTTATTATATCAATTACTTTACTACAAATAGGCAAATTTAATGAGTATTTTTTTATAAGAATATTTAAACCTTTTGATGCAAAAATTCCTTCTACAACATGACCAATTTTTTTTTCAGCATCTTTAATTGACAAACCATTGGCAACTTCAATACCAAATCTTCTATTCCTTGATAAATTATCATTTGCAGTTAAAACTAGATCTCCTAGTCCACTCAAACCATAAATAGTTTCATTACGACATCCAAGAATATCGCTAAGAGTCTTTATCTCAAAAATACCACGAGAAATTAAAGCAGCTTTTGCGTTAGATCCAAGATCTAATCCGTCAGATATACCTACTGCAACCGCAAGAATATTTTTTATCGCACCTCCAAGCTGGCAGCCAATTATATCATCTGATGCATATACTCGAAATATTTTACTATGAAATAATTCTGAAAATATTTTGAATATATTATTATTTGTTGAAGCAATTGTTATTGCGGTAGGTTTATTTTCTAATACCTCGCTAGAAAAAGATGGGCCGGAAAGTACTGCAATATTATCGTGATCAATATACTGGCTAATAATTTGTGTTGGGAATTGGCCAGAAAGCGAATCTATTCCTTTGCAAGTTAAAATAACAGGATTTTTAAAATTATTTTTTTTCATGCTGGAACCAATTTCATTAAGTGATTTTACTGGTGTAGCAATAACAGTTGGTGCTTTATTAGTAAAAATATTTTTTATATCATTTGTTAAAATAACATTTGAATTATTCGCATAACATTCAAGATTTGGATTTCTGGAATATATTAAAACTTTTTTGTTATTATTTAGAAGAACATGAGCAAGAGCTTTGCCCCATGATCCAGCACCAATTATTGATATATCGATAGAAGACATTTTTTTTAAAATTTATTCATCATCATTATCTAACCCGCCTTCCATATCTAAATCAACAAGATCATCGTATCCACCTATATGCTTTTCACCTATAAAAATTTGCGGCACTGATTGCCTTCCATTAGAAAGTTTAAGCATTTCTTCATACTTTGTATGATCTTCGTCAACTTTATATTCTACATAATCAATTTCTCTTTTTTCCAAAAGCATTTTAGCCCTAACACAGTATGGGCAAATTTTTGTAGAGTATATTTTTGCTTTCATATTTATTTTTTCACAACAGGTAAGTTATCAGAAACCCATGCTTCAAAACCACCTTTCATTGAGTAAACTTCATGAAAACTATTTTTTGACAGCATATTAGATATTGTTGCTGATCTAACTCCTGATTTACAATAAACTATAGTTGGCTTGTCACTAAATTTTTTAATGGAATCTAAGCTTGTTTGAACAGAAGAAAAATTTATATGCTTAGAGTTTTTAATAATACCTTGATTCAATTCAGAAGATTCTCTTACGTCTAAAATAAATGCATCATTATTTATTAAAAAAACGGCATCTTGTGGTGAAATATTTTTAAATTTTTGGGTTATTGTTTTATATTCATTAAATATAATGAAACCCAATATTACAAAAAATAATAGAAATAGGACTGGATTATTCGATATAAAAGTAAAATAAACGTCCATAATAATTAATTACTTTGGTTACTCAGAAGAACAAAAAACTTCTCTCATCATTTCTAACAACTTTAAAGTTCTTTCATCGCTTACTCTATAAAAAACTTTGTTAGCTTCTTTTCTTGTTGTTAAAACACCCTTGTCCTTCAAAATTCCAAGATGCTGTGAAATATTGCTTTGAGAAGTACCTACAGTATCAACTATGTCTTGAACACTAAATTCGGAATCACCTAAAATACAAAGTATTTTCAATCTTAATGGGTGAGACATAGCTTTTATTGAGCGAGATGCTCTATCTATGTCTTCTTGAGTTACATTACTATGATCTATTGATTGCCCTGCTGCTTCCACCATAAAGCATTCCTCTTTTTTTTTGTTATAAAAAAAAATATTAATATATAATATTATTTTAACTTATGTTACCAATCAATATTAGATATGTCTAATAAATTAATTATATTGTTTTTACTGGCTTATACAGCTTTTTTACCATCTTTTGCAGCTCCATCTGAGGGTCAGAGCATCAAAAAGAAACTAAGCGTAGTAAAAGAAAATATTTCTAAAGAAAAACAAAAAAAAGATAATCTAATTACAGAGTTAAATAATATTAACAAAAGTATAAAAAGCGTTGATACTAAAATTCATAATATAGAAAAAAATATAATTAAAATAAAAGAAAATAAAAAAATTTTAAACAAAGATATTCAAGAAATAAAAATATATATTCAAGGTGTAAAAAAAAGAAAAGAGAGCTCTAATTCAATTTTAAAAAAAATTATTTATGATGATTACTCAAATAACAGCATCAATTTTATATACAGAATATTAAATTCTAGAAGTAAAGACATATTTTTAGATATTGCATTTTCAAAATACGTTAGCAAATCTCAAAATAATAAATTGGATTTATATGAGATTGATGAAAATATAAAAAATGCTATGCTAAAAAAATATTATGAGAAAATTAATATCCTTAATGATCAAAATAAGAATCTTGATATCAAACTGTCTGAACTTACAAAATTAGAGAAAACAAACATCTTATTATCCAAAAAAATAAAAGAAAAAATTAAAGATAGTAAAGAAATTTATTTAAAATATATAAATAAAGAATCAAATTTAACGAAACTTTTAAATAAATTGAATGCCAAAAATACATCTATTGGAATTTTGAAAATAAAAGGGACATTGCCTTGGCCTACTGCTGGAAGGGTAAGTAGAAATTTTAATAATTTTAAATTTAAAAATCTATATAAATGGAACGGTGAAGTAATTTCTACACCCTCTAGCAAATCTATAAGATCTATTTATTCTGGAAAAGTTGTTTTCTCTGACTGGATTAAAGGTTATGGGCTAATGTTAATTATTGACCATGGCGAAAAAGTTATGTCTTTATATGCTAATAATAAAGTTTTATTGAAAAAAAGTGGTGATTATGTAGAAAAAGGCGATGTAATTGCCAGAAGTGGCTCTAGTGGAGGCAATGAAGGAAACTCTATATATTTTGAAATTAGACAAGATGGCGTTCCTCAAAATCCGCATGAATGGTGTAGCATAAAAAATAAATTTAGTTTGGCTCAATGAGAAAATTCTAATACTATAGTGATATGAAATTATCAAAATATAAAACTTATTTCGCTTTACTAATACTAGTGTTCTCCATAAATATACTTGTTTATTTTAATGGAAACAATGAGGTTCATGCTGCAAAAACAAGCTTACCTCTCAACCAACTACAAGCATTTTCAGAAGTATATTTAAAGATCAAACAAAACTATGTCCAAGATATATCTGATAAAGATCTTTTTGATAATGCAATTAAAGGCATGTTAGAAGGATTAGATCCGCATTCTACATTTCTAAACGAGAAAGATTTTAAAGATTTAAAAATTGGCACAAAGGGGGAATTTGGAGGCTTAGGCATAGAGGTAACGATGGAGGGTGGTTTTGTTAAAGTTATTACTCCAATCGATGATACACCAGCATATGAAGCGGGTGTAAAATCAGGTGATTTAATAATAGAAATAGACTCAAAATCAGTTAAAGGCTTGTCTCTAAATCAAGCTGTTGACCTCATGAGAGGAAAAGTTGGAAGTCCAATATTACTAACCATTGCAAGAGAGGGCGAAAAAGGTCCTATCGATATAAAAATTGTTAGAGCTAAAATTAAAGTGAAAAGTGTAAAATATGAGATTATAGACAAAGAATTTGGATATATAAGAATATCGAGCTTTCAAAACAAAACAGGAAATAATTTGCATGACGCTATATCTAATCTAAATGAAAAAACAAAAGGAAATATCAAAGGATTTGTAATAGATATGAGAAATAATCCTGGTGGAGTGCTAGGAGCTGCTGTGGATGTAAGTGACACATTTATTAAAGGAAAGAAAAAACTAGTATTTACAAAAGGTAAGACAGAAAACGCTCTATATGAATATATTTCAAATGATACAGATTTGACAAAAGGTAAACCAATTGTTGTTTTAATAAATGGTGGTTCTGCATCAGCATCAGAAATTGTAGCAGGTGCCCTTCAAGACCATAAGAGAGCAATAATTATGGGAACTCAATCTTTTGGGAAAGGTTCGGTACAAACTATATTACCGATAACGTCTAAAACTGCGGTAAAAATAACTACTGCAAGATACTACACCCCCAATGGAAGATCTATACAAGCAAAAGGAATTACCCCAGACATCATTGTCGAAAATTTAGAAATAAACCCTTTGAGTAAAAATAAAATGATCAAAGAGTCTGATTTAAAAGGGCATTTGGAAAATACTGACAAGAAAGCTAAGAATGAAGACGATAAAGTAAAAAACAAAAAATTGCAAAATGACTACCAACTAACTGAAGCTATTAACCTATTAAAAGGTTTAAATATATTATCATTTAAAAAAAATTAAATTAAATCAATAACTAAGAAGTCTAAAAATTACGCTTGAGTGTAGCACAAACCATTGTATAATAACGCGCCTAACTAATTTGTTCATGTTAGTTAAAATTATTAAAGGATAATTGCAATATGAAATACACTGAAGCAAAAATAAAAAAAGCTGCTGCAAGCAGATATATGAACGAAGACCAGCTTGATTTTTTTAGAGAGCGTTTAATCGATATGAAAGTTGAGCTAAGAAAACATTTAGAAAATGAAAGAGCTGAACTGTCGCAACAATCTAGAGAATGTGATGATCTCGACAGAGCACAAATTGAAGAAGAAATTCATTTAAGACTTAGAATATTAGATAGAGAATCTAAACTTCTTCCTAAAATTGACGAAGCAATCAAGAGAATTGATGATGGAAGCTACGGGTATTGCATAAACACTGGGGAAGCCATTGGTATCGAAAGATTACTTGTAAGACCAACAGCTTTATTTTGCGCAGAGGAAAAAAGTAGGCAAGAGCAAATCGAAAAGGCTTACA
>CENF01100737.1_pt1 | contig 10124 bp, 7 predicted proteins | sample 361291 | NCBI WGS metagenome assembly CENF01 (sample SAMEA2619399, study PRJEB7988) | marine metagenome | isolation source: saline water (ENVO:00002010), including | reverse complement strand
GGGTGGTGACTGTTGAAGGGCAACAAGATTTGCATTCTCAAATTTACCATACACAAGAAGCATGGCCACAAGAAATTGATGAGAGTAAGTCTTTTGCATCAAGTCTACTGAAGCGATTAATCACTACAGGTCAGTTAATCTGACATTGGTCGATGAATTCAAACCATATGGCTGTGTGGGTTGGTCATGGCAATAGAGAGATTACTCACTGGAAGTATCAAAGACCAAATCAAGGAATTACTTTCTACAGAAGATTTAGTCATTGAGGCATTTAGAGACCTCGTCAAAGATGAATTAAAGACACATATCCGCAATAAAGTGGACTCAGATCCTGAATTAAAGAGTGAAATAAAGGACGCAGTATCTTATTATTTCCAGTCAAAAGCACGTTCCATTTACGCAGAACTAAAGGCTACTAGAGCGGCAACAAGACTCGGGTTAAGACTACTTCCTGACGATCTGCAGGGCGAAGTTGGAGAAGCACTGGTTTCATTATTTGAGAAAGAGCTGGGCGCACTTCTAGAAAAAGCACTTTGATGGGATGTATCAATAATAGATATAATGCACATAAATTGCTTCATGTGATAGAGTAAATTATGAGCCATGAATGATTCGCAAAGTTGTGGTGAGGGGTTTGTCGGCAAGAATAGTTCAGTTCACCTTGGTCTTGTTGATGATTTCTTTGCCATTTTCATCACAACTTTCCGGAGTTGTTGAAGCAGAATCAGTAGTGGTATGTTGTGATGATTCTCATGATGTTGATTTGTACCTTGTCGGTGGTTCAAGTGGCGCCCTTACTCCTTTTTCCCAATTGCTAGAGGATGAGGCAAGTAATGCATTAATCACTAATTCCATAACCTCTCAAGAAGAGGTAGGGGTTTGGAGCATGGGTAAAGTTTGGCCTGGTTCAATACCTGAATCTAACTGGAATTTTGTCATGAATTATCGGGTAAGTGATGCAGGAGGAGCACAAATTAATGCTACTGCGACAATAAAAATTGGTTCGCAAACCTTCTCTGATTCGACAGATATTGATTCATCTGTGCTTCCACAAGGGGAAGGGACAATTGAATTTTCAATACCAGTTGAGGAAATGTCAGTTTCCTCATCTAGTGAAATAGAGTTAGTACTTAGTGCACGTTCTGTGATTTTTAGTGTTCCTGGTGGCAATGCAGAATTAGAATTCTTATGGGGCTCAACTGATTTTAATTCGAAGATAACAGCTGATATTCCCTTGATGGAATTATCAATTGATGAACCTGAGGTAGAGGGTAGTGATGCCTATATTTCAGTAATTATCGATTCACCATATGGTCTTGATACTCTTGCTTATTCAGAATCGATTGAATTGACTGTGAATAATCAAGAAGTATCTGGTGAACCAATTAAAACCCAAAGTGGTGATTCAATTGTGGTGACTTGGACATGGACTGAAGCGTCTGGTGGAGAACAGTCAATACAAGTCAGTGTCAAATTAAATTTACAAGAAGGTGGACCCTTGATTGAAGGTTCTGCACAGTTTACTATTGAAACATCAGATACGGGTGGAGGCACGGGTACGTTTTACCCCGAAAATGAGCCATTGAGAACAGGAGGGAGTGGCAGTCCACTCACTATCACTCAAATCGTAGATCTTTCTAGCGATGACGGTAATCTGAAATTATCAAGGACTACTACTTTGGAAATTGACGGTGAAATGGCTTATTGGATGAGGTGGGGGATGGACCATATCGGTGATATTGATTTGCCAACTAATTCAGTGTTCTATGGCTGGAGCCCAGGCGGTGTGTCAGATGAAGACCGAGAAAGTCGCAGTATTGAAAATGTAGAAATAGAGCAATTTGAGCGAGAATTAAGTAAAAGATATCGAACATATATGTCAGATATCAACGGTATGCAAATAGATAGTTCAGACTTGATTGGTGATTCCACAGATTTTGATACAATCTCAATATCTCTTGATTTGCTAGGGGAGGACAGAGTTATTTATCATCCATTGAGTCTGACTTTTTCCACCCTTCAAACAGTACAAGATGGACAAAGGTTTGACCTTGTTAGTAGTTTCACATCCACACAAACTGCGCCACTCTGGAAATCCTATTCCTATAAATTGGAGGCCAAATCATCAATTACAACTTCATTTGGTACTGCTGATTTATTGGAGACAGACGATCTATCATTTTCACATTCAAGGTTTCCATGGGGCGAAGTAATCAAGGTTGAAGGGACCTCATTGAGTCTTGATGAAGAATTCTCATTCTACATCCAACCAAGTAAAGGCTTAATCTCTACACCAATGCCACTAACCATAATTACATTAATCATAATTTCTATGGGTCTAATACTTTCTCTCTCAATGACCAAAAATAAGCATCGTAGGTTCCTAATGCTAGAATTAGTATTGCTGCCAATTGTTGCGCTAATTTACTTCTTTTCATACCCAGAATTATTCGTTATTGGGTCTTCAGCAGTTACCTCTGGATTGTGGTTGCTTACTGCGTTAGTAAGTCCGAGGCGTTTGCAATTAAATCCTGTTGAAGAGAAGCCGGAAATTACTGTCGACGTACCGGTTGTTGGATGTCCTGCGTGTGATACTAAGATTCCAGTTACAAGTGACGAGAGGCCCCTAAAGATAGCCTGTAGTGGATGTGGAAAAACCATTAAAATAGTTGGTTGATTATAGTTTTAGACTCTTCAACGATTTGACCAATGATTTACTTTCCAAATAATCAGATGGCGAGAAGTATCCACTAAATTCACCATTATCATCAACTGAAACAACAGCTTGTGGAGTTCTTTGTTTTATTTGCTTTAGCACTTCAGAAAGATTTTGATTATACTTTATTTCCATAAAGTCAATTTCCATATAATCACTACATTTGGCATTACTAGGTTCTATGCCCTTGACAATTGCAGTAAGTATCTGCTTGTGACCAATGACTCCTTTTACTTTTGAATCATCATCAAGAATTACCAAGATTCCTCCAGGTACAGTTAGTAGCCGTTTTGCAGCTTCCTGTAGGCTATCTTCAAGGCCAGCAGTGATGTGTTCATCATTTAGGTCTAAATCGGCAACGGTCTTATCACTACTAGGCATAGTTAGCCTGTACGGCTACTGCATTTTGATAGTTTCTAGTCATGAGTGAATATTATGGTATTCTCTTCACTAACAACGCCATAGCCAATACGTTCGATTTGCACAATGTCTCCTTCAGATAAGTTATGATGTTCAAGAACACCTTCAATTTCGACAATTTCACCGTCTGTGACCATCTTCAAAGTAGACTTACTGGAGGAGTCCACAGAAGCCCAATGAATAATCTTGCGAGTATCACTTCTTTCTAGAGATTCCAACTTAGCAGAGTTTTTGGAAATATCAAAGTCAGCAAATTCCTTTAATCTTAATTTATTCTCACCATAATCTGTTGATTCAATTAGCACTTGCTGGGAATTTAAACTGATTTTACGACTTCCCATTGCTGGGAAATTTGGATGTGTTGGGATTTCAATACTAGTCTGTTCGCTACCAGATAATTCAAGTAAAACAGGATCTCTGATAAACGATATTCTTGGTGCATCATCATCAATAATCTTAGTATTGTGTGAATATAGTGAACTTAACGGTACGGAAATATCCTTTTGTGTCACTCCTAATTCAACCCAGAAATTACGCAAAGCCTCGGCTTGGATACCTGTTCCACCAAGGCCTGCAATTGTCGGTAATCGTGGATCAGACCAACCAGTGAATTTCCCTGATTCAATGTCTTTACGCATCTGAGAAGTAGAAAATCCACCCCATTCGTGGACTTTTACTCTACCCCAGTACATTGTTTCAGGGTAATTCCATCCAAAGTGCTGGTAAAGTAATGTCTGTTTACGTGTTGAATCCATGAGGTCTTTACCTCGAATAATATGAGTTACTCCCTGCAAATGATCTTCAACTGCGCTTTGGAAATCTAATAAAGGCCATACGCGGTATTTCGAGCCAATACCTTCTCTTGGATGAGGATTTTTTATCGTATCTTGAATTCGTAATGCTGGCCAATCTCTAAGAGCCGGATTTTTTAATGTCATGTCAGTTTTTACTCTTACTACAGCGTCACCTGGTACAAATGTTCCATCTAGCATTTTATTCCATAACTCAATATTCTGTTTTACATCATTTTCTCTGCATGGACAATTTGTTTTACTCACTCTAAACTCTCTAAATTCGTCAGCACTACATTGACAAACGTATCCAAAACCGCCATCCAACATAATATCTACGTGTCGGTAATATTCTTCGATTCGATCACTGGCAATTACAATTCGATGTGGCTTGAAACCAAGTAACCATTCAGCTTCTTGTTCAATAATTCCATAGGCTTCTGGAAGTGGAGGTTTGACAGTAGTATCTGTGTCATCAAATCGCAATATAAGTTCACCATCATACTCTTTGGCATATTCTCCATTGATGATTATCCCACGTGCATGACCAAAGGATAGCGGGCCATTTGGATTGGGAGCAAAACGTAGTACAACTTTGCCTTTTTGCGCTGAATTTAATTCAGGTAACCCCTCTCTTCTTGTTTGTTTTTCTCTTTCTTCAAGTAAATGGGGCGCTTCGTTTTGCAATATCTCCCGCAAATAATCAAGGCCTTTCTCTCCCGCTAAATTATTGGCTTGTGCAACCTTTTTAGCAATTAAGGGACTTAGAAACTTGCCATATTGTCGTAAATCTTGACGCATACCCATTATTCTACCAATTACCGAACCTGGATTGGCTTTTCCGGAGTATTCAATGGCATTTTGGATTGCCATGTGCCATAGCATTGTATCTGTTGGTTCATCTGGAGTCCAGTCCATGCCAATCAATTCTCCCTAACACCAATCCTTGATGAATTGAATGGTTGATTTAAAACAAAGTAGTTTGATTACCATTAGAAATTAATCTATCAGGTAACTCAATCTCATGTTTTAGCGCCCAAATTCGTTTGACAGTGGACCATGACCAACGAAGGTCTTCATGGGGTTTATCTCCTATCATGAGATGAACCGCATCAACGGTTTTCTTATCACTTGGATAGCCAGACCCAATGGGGAAGCCAACCTTATTTTCAATCTCTGTTATACAATGGTCTCTATGTTGTTTTGCCAATATGCTAGCCATCCCAACTATGGGGTAATTCTCATCTGCTTTGTGAAAACTCACCATCTTAGAATTAGGCCAAGGCCATTGTTCAATTAGTGCACTTATCCTTCTAGTGAATCGATTTTCATCAACATCACAAGCATCATTGGTTATCATGAAGCCATCATTATTGTCAGTTAATGCTAATTTATTGATTGCTTCAGCAAATAATTGAGTTTCTAAAATATTAAGTCCCTTATTTTCTACTGCCAAATCTATTCGTGATGGTGGACAGGATATGATTGAATATTTCCATCCTCTGGTTTTGCAATTTTCAAAGAACCATGTACGAATCTCTTCACGCTTTTTCTTACTCAAATCCTTTGAATCTTTGACTCCAGCCTCAACAAGTAGTTTGATGTCTTCTTCGGGAACACATACACATCCAACAACTAATGGGCCAATTACTGGCCCTCTTCCTGCTTCATCAACACCAATGTGTAACATAATAATCTCAAAAGTCTAAATCATCTTCATCTGGCAACGGAACAGATTTAGTGAATTCTGTTGCTATTTGTTCACCATCGTTTAGTATATTTCTTGGATCATTACGCATGGTCATATTTGGATTATATTGTGCATTAGGTAGTTTTTTGTTTTCACTAACCGGTTGACTAATTCCCTCGGAATCGATTGCAGTAAGCAAATCATCGGCTTCATTTCTTACTATTGTTTTGTCATGTGTATCTAGTACTAGGGCAGCCGCATCCCTTAATTTTTCATCAATTGGGGCAGTGATAGGTTTTATTTGCCCAGCGCGATTTTTGAAGGTTCTTTCAAAACGCTCGGAAGCCATTTCAGGAGATTCGATTACTACGGGCTCCACCTTTTTTGAATCAAATTTAGCCAGCCAATCATCTTGTTTTTCAGACACATTAGCAGAATTAATGGCATCAATCATGGTTTGATTTTCTAATCTGTTATTTCGATCTCTCATTGCTTTGTTTATGATTAGGCCGGATGCTAAAATTGATATTATTATCCAGAACCATGACTTTACAATGTCAGTAGTAATTTCTACATAATCACCTAGAGTTTTTTGATTTGTTTTTACTTCATCACTTTGCCATTTAGTGCCAAAATATTCGACAGAGGTGCTAAACTGAATTGGTTCATCAGGGGTGAAAATAGACCTTATCGATATATTGAGGTACATTGTTCCATTACTAATTTGGTCATCTGGGATATCTGCCCAAGCTCTAACAGTAAAGTTAGAATCTAAGTTTATGTCATTTATCTCAAACGATCTTGGATATTCAATCCCATCTTCATAAATCGCTCCATTGGGAGGGATAAAGGACATTTCCGTAAAGTGTGAGCATTGCAATTGAACAATAATTCCATCCATTGCATTTCCATCATTTCGCAGTGTCATTGCTATGTTAAACCTACCAATCGCATCAGTTTCTTCGACTAAATTTTGCACTGACCATGAGATTTCTGGGGCGATTACCACATCAAACTTAATCAATACAGGTTCTTGTGTTGAATCAAGTAATGATATTGCTATTGTGACATTTCCATTAGCGAACGCACTTGCCTCATCATTAGCTGTTATTGTAAGACTGTTGATGTCAACAAAAGATTTCTTGCTAATTTCAATTGAAGCGGTAGCAAGAGATAAACTGACAAAATTAGGATTTTCAACAATTTCAATCAAATAATTATCTTGATAATTTCCATCATTGTATATCCTAAAACTCGCATCACAGGTATTACTTGGCAATAATTGCGAGCAATCATCAGAAATAAGGTCGGCGTTTAACTCTCTTTGCCATAATATTACAGTTTGTAAGTCTACATATTTTGTCCGCTCAGCAGCCCCAATAGGTGTTACTATTACCCTAACTTCTATTTCGCCCTCATTATTATTTGGTGATTGAAATCCAATTTCAAAGGTACGAACTTCTGTTGGTTGAATTAACTCATCTTCATAGCCGCCAAAAATCGCAATAATCCACCCATTGTACTCTATTCTATCAGATATTGGCACTCCGTCAACAGGATTTCCTTGATTGTCAATTATCTGTAAATCAATGCTAACAAGATTTTCGACATTACCGACGTTGCTAATGGTTACAGGAGTTCTAGCACTGGAATCAGGTGATAATGAGAGGGTCGTATCTTGTTCGAATATTGACACATTTCTAAATTCTGACATCAATAAGTCAAAATTCCAAGTCGTGGTTAACTCATCTAAACTAGAGGTTGCTACTAATGAAAAGCGTGGCCCAGATTCGAATAGTGGTTGTGAGTTTATCACCTCAGGTACATCGATCCACAGATAGATATACCTCAACTGATTTATTGTAAAATACTCGTAAGAGGTTAGGTTTTCCGTATTATTCATTGTCCAACCCCATTGCCAATTGGAGTTTGTTGCTATGGAAAAGCTAACATTATCGTCAAACATACCATAATTTGTCATATTAACTGCTAAGTTTGTTCTAATTCCTGGGTCTACCACGAATTGTGAGTCACCAGTTGCACCAAATTGTAGATTAGATTGTCTTGAAATTACTAGAGCAAATTCGCTTTCTACATTTAATTGTGAATCCAGAGAAGATGTTGTGGATATTACTGCATTAACTGTTTGATAGGGGGCATAATCATCACAGGTAAAAGAGAATTTAAATTGCCTAATCTGTCCTTCGGATAGTTGATAAAACTCAGGCAGATTACTGATTGTGATATTATCTGGAAGTGTCTGTTGAAAAGATATTTCATTAATTTGGTCTGCAAGATTCCTTACGGTAATGGAAGCTTCAATAGTTTCTCCTCGATGTATGATATGTCTTGTTGTGGAATTGACTTCAAATATCTCGTTTTGGGTATTTGCGCTACTATTTTGGACCATTGGTGCGAATATGCACAACACCAAGACTAGTCCAACTAATGACCTGCGCATAGTTTCTGTAATACAATTAGCATATCAAATAATGCTATTTGTTGTGTAAAATTAAACTGGGTCTGGAATGGCCAGTAATATTTGGTCAACAGAAAACTCAGCGCCATTTAATGGCACCTTTAGTTCAAATTGCTCGGCAACATTCGGGTCAATCTCTCCAAAGCAGCCAATATGAATTCCATTTACACAGACCTTAGCGGCTCTACCAGCCAACCAAGGTCCATCATTATCCGGCAGAGCAGATATCTCGTGATTTTGAGCACCCAAATCTCTCAAGAATGCTTGAATTTTACCCCGAATTGCAGCAAATCCACCACTTCTTTCTGCAACTAAGAATGCTAGTCTAGTTGAATTGTGATGATCCCTTACAACACTACCCAATTCGTAAACGCTTTGTGGCAAATCATGGTGACGATTACTAGATAGTAATCTTAGCAAACCTGGCGTCAAATATTGTCTAAGTAGTGTGTGGTCAATGGTAATTGGGTTGGTGATTCTAGTTACTTCTCCAACTTTATCCCAGCGCATCAAGGTGAACTGGTCATTGTCATTGGATAAGGTCAGTGATTGTATTTGCATCATGCCAAGTCCTTGCATTGAATTTCTAATTCTTCTTAGCATATTATTGTCCTTTCGAGGAACTGCAGTCATGGGAGATTTTGCAACATCAGTTCCTAAATTTTCATAACCATGTCCAATCGCAATATCTTCTAGCAAGTCAACCTGATGCAATATGTCAAATCTCCATCTAGGCATTGCCAATGTGACATTTACCTCATCTTTACTGATTAGTGTGCCCCCCATTCGATTTATTGCAGTTGAAATTTGACTTTCTTTTAATGTTCTTCCAAGTAGCCCATCCAGCAGTTTTGTCGAAAGTTTATGGGTAATAGCATCTCCATTGGGTAAATGTTCAACTGAGCCATCACATGCAGTTACTTTGACAGATTCGATAGTGCCACCATATTCTTCTAATTGCATGGCAATCAACATCAAACATGCTTCACATGATCGATAATCCCAACCTGTAACATCAATAAAAAAGTCTGTTGTATTATTAGTGACAGTAGTATGGTCTCCATTTATTATTGGCGGGAAAGATAGTATTTTGTCATCAGCATCGACAATCACTGGATATTTTTCAAACCCATCCAGTAAGTGAGCATAATCAATACCTTTTGGATGTTCTAGCAGAATTTGTTTGATAGACATTTCATTATTCATTGAAAGTGGAGTAAATTGAGTGTCATTTGTTACTGCTTTAACAAAAAACGGAGCTTTAATCTTGGATAGATCATGAACTCCTATCGATGCTCTCTTTCTTCCTCTGCCTAAAGCAAAGTGTAGTTTTTCTTGATGATCCATTAATGACTTGATGAATGCATCTGATTCAATTTGTGAACTTCCTGAATTAACGCCTCTTACTACTGCTCCAATAATAACTGGTCTAATTTCCTTCAGTTCGCTGTCAACAATGAGTTCTATGTCGCCCTTTTTGACGTTCAGATTAGGAGTTGCTGTAGCGTGGTGAATAAAGTTCCTTATGGCCCTTGATAATGTTTCACCAGATAATAGGTCGGGGCGATTAGGAAATATTTCTATGTCGAGTTTTTCCGAATCACATTTATCGATGTCTGTACCCAGCAGTGGTAGATTATCTGCAAGGTATTCGATATCATGTTGGAAACCATGCTTTGACACTAAGCGGTCAATGAGTGCTTGGTCTACAGAAATTGTCGGCATATTTTCACCTATCTTGCAAACCAGTGAGGCAAGGGCCGCTCATATCCTACTAGTCTTAGTCCACTTACTGCTGCTGTTTCATAATCAAGTGCTCTGAGGTTTTGTCTTGAAAGTGAATCGATACTTTCCAATCCTATTCTCTGAAGGGTTTTGGATAGTTCAACATGTATTTCATTTAACCAGTTGTTGATTTCAGGTCCACCTTCGGCAGGAGCTACACAACACACTAACTTTAGACCAGCAGCACAAAATTTGACAATATCATCAGCATTTGCTGAAAAACCAAGGTTAATCGCAGATTCA
>CENF01110243.1_pt1 | contig 10130 bp, 10 predicted proteins | sample 361291 | NCBI WGS metagenome assembly CENF01 (sample SAMEA2619399, study PRJEB7988) | marine metagenome | isolation source: saline water (ENVO:00002010), including | reverse complement strand
ACTAGAGCTCCATCAAGCTTTTTCCCAATTACAATGCCCTTTAAATCTTTATTTATTTTCCTAACCTCTTGTCCAGGGGCATTTTTTGTTTGAAGAGCTTTAAATTTTTCATTAAGTGTCATTGCTTATGTAATTTAAAAAAAAATATCATAGTTTTTTTGAATTTTTTAATTGAAAATAATGATACTGTTATTATGTGCGCGCACACTAATTATTCAATAAAAAATTATCTAGATTTAAACCTCATTTTTAGTGAATTAATAATTGAAAAATAATTAATAAAAACTCTTTTTTTTATTAAAATGATAAAATAAACATTCTAAAATTATAAAATTGTCAAAAATTAAATGGAGTATATATTTTTGTCTATGAGCTATAATATTTTATGATAAAATTTTTTTTTATTTGCAAGCTATTAATAATAAGTTAGTTACGTTAAAAAAAAAATTATGAAAAAAAATTATTATTTATTTACGCTATGTGCAATCCTTTTTGGATTCACAATTAATGCTCAAACCAATAGAAATATTGGAATTAGTGAAACTACTACCGGATTGGCAATAACAGCTAACACACAATTAGTAAAATCACTTATCATAGGTGCAAACACTGTTAATGCTGCTGGTGCGACTGATGCAATACAAAACACAGGATTTGGAGTCCAAGCGCTTGACAACCTAAAGCAAGGTGATAACAACACTGCTTTTGGATATAATGCAGGTACAGCAATTGGTGGAGCTGCAGGATCAGGTTCAGGTAACACATTAATAGGAAGAGCTTCTGGTTATCAAATTGGTGCAGGCGAATACAATACTGCTGTAGGAAATCAATCAGCCACTGAAGTTATTGGTGGGGACTACAATACTTTTATTGGTTCTGGAGCTAAAGGTGATTTAGGTAACGCTCAAGGTAGAATTGGGATAGGACAAGGCGTTGTAGTATCATCTGATCTAACTGCTGTAATTGGTAAAAATACTGTCACTAATGTTTACTTTGGTGGAATGGCTGCTGGTGAGTGGAATGCAACATTGCATGCTACGGGAATTACTTTAGAAAATTCTGAAACGATTACAAATGCATCTGATGGTACTGTTGTTGTAAGTGGAAATTTAACCGTAAGTTCTGACATGAGATTAAAAGACAATATTAAATCATTAGGAAATACAATTTCTGAGATTTTAAAATTAGACGGAAAATCTTACACTAGAGATGGAAGAAATGAAATTGGATTACTTGCCCAAGATTTAGAATTGGTTTATCCAGAACTTGTAAGTGTTGATGGAAATGGCATGCTTGCTGTTAATTACCAAGCATTAGCACCTGTACTTATAAATGGAGTTAAAGACCAAGAAGCAAGAATAGCTAAACAAGAAGAAAGAATAGCTAAATTAGAAATACTAGTTAATCTTTTATTAAACGGAAAATAAAAAACAAATGAAAAAATTAGTTTATATACTATTTCTTTTTCCTCTTTTTTTAGTTTCACAAAATCTTGATGTAGCTGACAGTGCAACTTTGACTATAGGAACTGGAGGTTCTATGACAATAACTGGAACACTTACTTCAAATACAAGTGGAAGTATTATTATTCAGACAAGTAGAACAACTTCTGGTTCGTTAATAGCTAAAGCTGGCGGAGCTAGTCAAGGTAAAGGAATAACTTTGGCAAGATCTTTAGACGGAGGAGATGAGTGGGCACTGCTTGGTGTTCCTGTTACAGGAGAAACATCTTCCGATGTTGACGATAATTTACGTACTAATGGAGGAAAAAGTGCCATAGGACATTTCGATCCATCTGTTAATAATGGAGAATTTGTTTATTACAATACTAATGCAGGCACTTCACTAACAAATGGTAAAGGTTATTTAATAAGCCCCAACGGAGCCCAAACTGTGAATTTCACTGGAACAATGTCAGTAGCTAACGTTACTTATGATCTTGCTGATGAGACTGGAACTTATGGAAATTGGAACCTAATTGGGAATCCATATCCATCATATTTACATATGACAGATGATGGTGGAGACGCTACAAATAATTTCTTAACTGTAAATGCTGCAGCTATTCATGATACTTATGAAGCTGTTTATGCTTGGGATGGTGCCAATTATGATATTTATAATCAAACATCGAACTCTATTAATCACATTGCCCCTGGAGAAGGGTTTTTTGTCTATGCTGTTGCTGGAGCGGGTACAGATGCTTCATTTACTGAGGCTATGCAAACAAGCGGACAGGGAGCAAACTTTAATGCCAGTGTCGCAAAAAATGATTTTAAAAGAGAATCTGTTTTTAAAATAAAACTTAAAGACGAAACAAATAATGAAGAGGATTACCTTAAATTATTTTTTAGTGATCAAACTACAAAAGGCTTAGACCCAGGTTATGATGCTGGGAAGTTTTTTCAAGGCAGTGAATCTAAAGTATTTTCAAGATTAATTGAAGATGATAAGGGAATTGACTTACAAATTCAGGCGCTTCCATACAATGATTTAAAAGATGTTGTAGTTCCATTAGGAATAACAACTAAATCATCTAGATTAGAACTTTCTGTTGAAGACAACTCAATTGATCATCTTTATAATATCTTTTTAGAAGACAGATTAAACAATACTATTGTTGAATTTGATAAATCTATAGAATTAGATTTTGAGGATGATAGTAAAGGCTTAGGAAGATTTTATCTTCATTTTACTGACGGTATGATTCCTGAATTACCAACAGATGGTGATGACTTTAGAATTTATAAGTTATCTAGTAGTGAATTAAGGCTAATGGGATCTCCCGACACTATGTATAATGCCAAGGTTTATGACTTTTCTGGAAGATTAGTAAGAGACATAGATTTCACTCATAGAGTTAATATCAATGAAATTGATAGTAGAGGAATTAATATTTTAACTATTGAGAGTAAGGATAAAAAAATAACCAAAAAATTCAAATTAAATTAACATAAATGAAAAATCAAGACAAAAAAATTGACAGAAAAAAAGCCCTAAAAAAAATGGGTAAGTATGCCGGTTTGACTGCTTTGGGTACATTTATGTTACTTAATCCAAAGAAAGCTCAAGCACAATCTCCACCAGCACCTGGTGACGGTTGGTAGTAGATAGTAAATTTTCATAGTTTGAATAAAGCAACTAGATTTATTTCCGATATCTTGTTTGATAAGGAAATAAATCTAGACTTTTTCCCATCAAAAAATAATGATAAATTTTGGGATAAGTTTGTGGAAATTGGCAGTTCCCATTACGTTATACCTGCACTTTATTATAAGCTAAAAGAAAGAAATTATCTCAGGCTCCTTAATGATAAATTAGCTTCATATCTTAAGGAAATTTACACTCAAAATCTTCACAGAAATACTCAGCTTGTAAAAGAAGTTAATGAGATCTCTCATCAATTAAAAAGCAATGGCATTGACCATGTTTTTTTAAAAGGTGCTGCATTAATATCTTCAATTTACAAAGATTCTATAGGTATAAGAATGGTAGGAGATATAGATATTTTAATAGATGAAAAGCAAATATTCCAGTCTAAAAATATTTTGAAAAGTTTAAATTACAAAACTATAGTCTCCCCATTTAAATCTTTCTTTAAAGATGATTCGAATCATATTCCTAGACTTGTTAATAAAGAAAAGATATTTGGAGTTGAATTGCATTTTAGAATTACGGATAAAAAAAATAGTTACAATAATAAATTTATTCATCTTAAAAAAATAAGCAATGAAATTTTTATTCCAAATAAACCCAATTTATTATATCACACTATAATTAATTTTCAAAAAAATGACTATGGAAGTTTTAAGACAGCATATCATTTTCGAACTTTATTTGATATTATGAATTTGATTTCTAAAAAACCTGATTTAATTGAAAAATTGCCTAATTCAGTTCATATTTCTAAAATTCAGGTTATAATGAAAAAATTTAATCTCATTGATCATAATATACCTTTAAACTTATATTTTTTTAGTAAAAAATTTGATTTAATAAATTCAATTTATATATTTTCAATTTTAAACAAATTATTGACAAATACTTTTATTTTGATTCCCCTAAAAATTAGAATAATGCAAATAAAAGCTTTGTTTTTAAATCATGATTATAGATTATATGCTTTAAAAAAAATTGGAATTATAAAATAATTGAAAAATAAATTTTATATATCAAAAAAAATTGACAAGAACAATCACTTTGTTTTTCTTAAAGAATCCAAGAAATTTTTGATAGTTGATGATCTGTATTTGAGCCTTTTTAAAGATTTTTATTCCCAATCTAATAATGATTTAAAAAAAACTATTTCAAAAATTTCCTCTAATACAAATAAAATTTACTTAGAATTAAAAGAATTGTTGAATAAGCCATCTTTAAAATCAACTAAAATAGAATATAACTATGTGATTCCTAAAAATCTTAAAAAATTTAAATTAAAATTAGGAGATAGTTGTTTTACAATTAACTATGATGATTTTGAAATTATAAATACGGTAATTGGTCAGCTTTTTCATCTTGAAGATTATTCTAATTCAAAATCCAAAAATTATTATGTTTTTAAGAGTAACGGTAGATTTTTCTTAAATAATGATAATGGAAATTTAGGATCTTGGAATAAAAAAGAAACACATTATTTAACAGGAAAAGTTTTATCCTTAATTATGTGTGATTTTCATGAAATTGAAGAAGAAAATTGGTCAGGGTTTTTACATGCTAGCGCTGTTTGTAGAAATAATATTTCTTATGTCATAGTTGGCGAATCAGGGAGTGGAAAAAGCACCTCCTGCGCAATTTTATCTAAAAATGGATATAGTTCAGTTTCTGATGACATAACTCCTATTTCTAGAAATGGAGAAATAGGCAATTTCCCAAATTCAATTTCTGTAAAGGAGCCAGCATTTAAAAAGGTTTCTAATTTATATAATCAGAAATCTTTTTCAGCATCAATTAAAATAAGTAAAGGCAAAATCAAATATTTGAATCCTCACAAATTAGAGAATTTCTCTCCTTCAACTTTTAAATGTTCAAATATAATCTTGATTAAATACGATATTTCAAAAGAAAACTCTTTAAAAGAATTAGAGTTAAAAGATTTATTGCCCTTAATAGTAAATGAATCTTTTTTTCCAACAAATTCAAAATCAGTTAATGGATTTATTAACTGGTTTATTAAATGTAAGTGTTACGCGTTAAACTATAATAATGACGAATCATTAATTAATTTTTTTGATTTAATTGATAAGGAGAAGAGCACTCTTTAAAAAAGAAAATTATTCACATAAATAGTTGTATTCTGTAAGAACATATGTTTCCCAACATCCATTTACAATTTCATAATTCCAAACTTCATTATATCCATTAATACAGACATATGTATACCTTACATAGTCATCTCCATAGTCAACGTGATGGGGCATATTTAGAGGTGAATCAGGAAAGTTTTCTGGGTCACATAAATCGTTGTCACAGCTTAGAGAAAGAATCATTAACAAGACAATAAATATTTTTTTCATATTATGTATAAAACAACTATTATGCCAATAGATTAACCAGTAATTTAGAAAACATGTTTTTCTAAAACCTTTTCCCAACTGAAACGCCTCCTCTAACTAATCCGCTACTTCTTTGTGGGAAAAAAGGGCTGCCATTATCATCACTTTTATATAAGAGATTTCGTCCAACTCCAAAATATAATTCAAATGTAAACCCATTTCTATTTATCCATTTCCTTCCGACAGCTAATCCCGGAGCAATGTCAAAGAAACTTTCAGAAATAGCTTCTCCAGAATCTTGTATTTTATCAGCTTTACCGAAATGAAATTTTGAGAAAATTTCCGCAAATATTCCATATCCTCCAAAATCTTCTGATTTTAAAAAATAGAATCTATAAAATGGGGTTAATGCAAATTTATCATTCCATTCTATATTTGTATCACTGTTTGCTAAATTTAAAAAAAGAGTAGTCCCAAATCCTGACGACGAATTATTAATTTTTTCATATCCTACGCTTATAGCAGGAAATACTAATAAATCTAAAAAATCTACCCTCAGCTCGCGATCACCTAATGATGAAGTAAATGCTTCTATTTGCGCATCAGATTTTATAACCTCAACTTTTTGGACCTCTTCTTGCGATAAAGAAATAAAAGGAATTAATAGGAATAATAAAGTTAGTTTTTTCATTTTGAAAATGGATTCAAATATACACAATTATTATATGTGTGTGGAGAAGATGGGACTCGAACCCACGACCTCTTGACTGCCAGTCAAACGCTCTAGCCAGCTGAGCTACATCCCCTTTTGTACTCTGTAAAGAAGCTATTTTTTCTGAACTCTACTTTTTGTATTAAAATATACATTTTTCGTGTTCCAGTTATTAACATTATTCAACAAACCGAACTTGGCTTTCCTATTTAATAGGTGCAAGTTTGCCAAGAGTTAGATATTTACTAATTACATGGGTTGTTAGAATAGTCCATATATTGATACGATGTTTCACCATTTTTACCAACATAGGTAACTATGTAGTTTCTATTTCCTTGGTTTGCAATAGTTATTACTTTCCTACCCATTTGACTCATTTTACTTCTTATAAAAGACTCATCTCGACAATTAGATTGTATATCTTTTTTTTCACTCTTAAAAAAATCTTTTCCTCTTGTTGATTCAATTGTATCAGGATAGTTTGGAATTTCAATACCAAATATTTTTAAACGAGTTTCGTTGTACTTTTCTTGACTTCCAATCATACGAATTGAAAATAATAAAATAATTGGTATTAAATATGATCCTATGGTCAACAATAATCCTTTTATAAAACCCTTGTTATAAAAAGCAAGGAATATTCCAACAAAGAACAAAGGAGTAAAAAAAAGTATTATTATTACTATGTAATATTCATGCCATTTTTTTTTCATAATTTTTTAAATTTAACATTTATCAAATTCCTTATAAATTGAAGGCTTTTTATTACAATTTAATTTCGGTTTAGGGAGATCCCAGTTCCAAGTAGCAACATCAAACTCTCTACATTGATCTAGATGAGATAAATCCCACTTCGACAAATCTTGATCAAATTGATAATTTCCATAAAACATTCTATTAATACATTTAACATTACTAACATTCCAAGATGAAATATCTTGATTAAAAGTAAAAAGACTCGATAATTCTGAATAATCGTAGGATAATTTATAAATTTCTTTTTGTGCTTCTTTTGACCAGTATTTTTCAGGATAATTAACCCTCCATAGTTTAAACATCTTTCGAATCCTGTCTGATGTAGAATTGCTTACATCAACTCCTCCAAATGTAAAAGCCATTGATTCTACATTTGACACATCCCAATTACTGATTGGAAGATTAAAATTTGATCCAAAAAACATATATGACATGTCTTTTAAATTGCTTAAATCCCAATTTTGGAACATATTTTTAGGCATTGGTGGATCAAGATATTTATCAGGTACTTTACCTTCATGATTTAATCCAACACCTAATGGCTTCAATCCTGCTATAACTCCTTCTGGAGATACTTTAAGAAGAATATTAGCTTCATTTGAACCGCTTCCTCCCTTTACTACATACTCTCCAACTGGTGCAGGAAATTGAATATCTACATTATTAATATCATCATAATAACCCATCTGATTTACTTTTTTACCAATTGCCCATTTAGAAGCTATAAAAATTTCATAATCATCTGTGTTATTATATCTTTCAATATCCCTTCTCATTTCCCTTTCAATATCTTTTAATTCCTGAGGAAAATCAGCAAAGGAATCATATGGTAACTCATCCCACTTAAAACTCCCTAAACGGTCAATTTTTAAATATTTTAAATATTTTTCAGGATAATTATAATGTCCCATCTCATTAGTAGTAATAAACTCTCCATTCGCAGTCCACTTCACTACACTCCCTTCCATCCATTCTGGTGTTCTTACTTCCGAATTCCAATCACAAGTTAAATTACAATCTTGATAATAACTTTTACCAAATGGTGTTCTAAAAAACATTCCTTTCATACTAACAACATTACTAACATCCCAATAAGAAAAGTCATAACCTTCTATTCTCTGTAAAGCAAACATGTAATCCATACTAGTAACATTACTTACGTCAAAAGAAGATAGATCACCTGGAATATATTGACCTGCACCACCAGTTGAGGTAGAAATTTCTAATTCACTATCATCAACATTCTCATAATCAATAGTAAAATTTTCTTCATATGTGTCGTTCTCAAAAGTATCTCTAACTTGAAACATGGTGTTCATATTAGTTATTCTTGATGTACAAGGTTGTAATTCCCCATCAAAAAAATCAACTTTAAAAGTACCTTGAGCTAGTTTTCTGAGGCCAAGGCTATCAACAATAATGTAGCTTAACCCATTTAATTTCCCAATAAAATTTATTTCAGCCCAGTCTTTAGCTTTGACTGTAACTCCATTAGCATCAAGGTAAATAGGGTTTTCATCAAGCGGATTTCCATCAGCATCATAGTAATCTACCTGACCTCCACATCCAATTAAAATAAACAGTAATAGTATAAGTAGTTTTTTCATAGTTTATAAAAGTTAAATCTTTCTATGCAAGTTAGTTAATTATTTAAGCTTTTAGATAATGGTTATATTAGTATAAAATCTTAATTATGAAATATATTAGAATAATTTTACTTACAATTTTTTTTATATCATGCTCTAAAGACATTAAGGTAGAAAGCAGTTTGGCTTTTGCAGAGAAGGACTATTCAGAAGCTTTTCAATTAATTGAATATTGGCTGGATGCACAAAAGGATTATGAAAATTTACCTGGATTAACAGCAATGATTGGCAATGAGAATGGGGCTGTTTGGACTGGTGCTTTTGGAATGGCTAATGAAAATGACGCTATGAATATTGAAAACACGTTTAGTATTTGTTCTATTTCTAAACTATTTACTGCTGTTGCAATAATGAAGCTTGTTGAAGAAGAAAAAATAAGTTTAGAAGATCCAATAAATAAGCTGTTACCTTGGTTTGATTTAAATCAACAATTTAAAGATTCTCCTCCATTGACAATCAAATCGATACTTAGTCATTCTTCAGGGTTGCCTAGAGAATCAAATCACCCATATTGGTCCTGGCCCGATTTTCCTTTCCCATCCAAAGAAGATGTTATTAAAGAATTGAAGAATCAGGAGATGCTTTACCCCAGTTCACAATATTACCAGTATAGTAATTTAGGGCTTTCTCTTTTGGGATATGTAGTTGAAGAGGTTTCAGGGGAATCTTTTGATAGCTATGTGACTAAAAATATTTTGAATCCTTTAATGATGAACAGCACAAAAACTATAATGTCAAAAGAAGATTATGGTAATGTTCTTTCTGTAGGATATTCTTCATTAAATAGAGATAGAAATAGAGAAAAAGTTAATTTTTTTAATGCCGATGGCATTGCAGCTGCAGCAGGATTTACATCAAATGTGAATGATCTTGGAAAATTTGCTGCTTGGCAAATAAAACTTTTAAAATCATTGGAAAAGAATATTCTTTCTCCAAATACATTAAAAGATATGCACACAGTACATTGGGATGATGAATTAACTTCAGTGACAAGAGGCCTTGGCTTTGGAGTATACGATAGTAATGACGAAGAATGGGTTGGTCATGGTGGCTCATGTCCAGGTTACAGGTCGCAATTATCTTTAATTCCAAATAAAGGAATTTCTTATTCAGTTATGATTAACTCTAGCGGCACTAATCCTGTGAAGTATATATTAGGAATGCATGAGATATTAGAAATGGTTAAGAAAAAGAAAGGGACACCTTCAAACAAATTTAAGGAAATGGAAGGCCTTTATATTTCACAGCCATGGAATAGTGAAACATATATTCAATCCTGGGGAGATTATTTAGGGATGTTATATATGCCAACAAGTTCACCCAAATTAACCTTATATAAAATGACTGAAAAGGATACTTTTAAGAGAATTTTGAAAAACAATGAATTAGGGGAAAAGCTAGAAATTTTAAGAGATGATCAAAATAATATAACTGGATTTAAATCACATCAAAACATTTATTCTAAATCAAAATAATTTTATTTTAAAAGGGAATCATAAACAAGCCCTCGAAACTTATCTGCCA
>CENF01045806.1_pt1 | contig 10182 bp, 11 predicted proteins | sample 361291 | NCBI WGS metagenome assembly CENF01 (sample SAMEA2619399, study PRJEB7988) | marine metagenome | isolation source: saline water (ENVO:00002010), including | reverse complement strand
AATGACATTGCATAACCTCTAATCCATCTGTTTTGCCATGATAAGAAAGGTACACCTAATCTTTTTAGACGTTGTTTTTCCATTGTGTATAGAAATTTACTTTGTCCAAAATGTGATTTAGGTAAATGTGCATATAAACTTCTTCCTCTTGGAGCTGTTGCAGGATCATTTTCACATCCTAGCTCTAAGTGATGGTTGTATACATGTGCATAGCAGAAATGTGCTGAGCCACTTAAGCCCATCATCCATCTAGCGATTAAGAAACTAAAACCCTTTGTATGAGCGAGCTCATGACCGTAGATAATTCCGATTCCTGCAAAGATACCTGAAGAAACAACAGCACCAACTAATTGTGCTCCTGTTATACCTGTGTAATAAGTCATTCCTAAGAACGAAGCTGTTGCACCAGTATATTCGATACCATTTACATATTGGAAAATTCTCCATGCAATAGCTATTTGTATCATTACAAATACAGCTAACATTGCGTACATTGTTATATTTAACAATGTTGGGTTTCCATTTGTATCACCATTATCATCAAATCCAGCACCCATAGTTTGAGCAGGAGTGATAGTATCAACAATGATACCTACACCTAGTAAAAATACGCCTGTCCATACCCATGGTCCACCAGCGATTACACCAAAAAGCGATGCAAAGATTAATAGTGGTGCTAGGTAGTACCTAGCGTTTATTAAAAATTTTTTCATTGCGTCCTCCTTACAGAATGAATGAAAAGTACCCAATTAGTATAACAAACTCGCAAAGAAAGAAAATACTTTTTTACGATTTTGATAACCAGCTGTTATGGACAATAGCTTTACAAATAAGAAAAAAATAGCTAAAATGTATGACAAAAGATTGACAGCATGTTAGACAAAAATATAACAATAGAAATTGATTAAATGTACATGTTCTGCATACATAAATATAAACATAGTTAAACATATTCAATAATCAAACTAGTTTAAAGAGGAAATGGTAGAAACAAAACATCCAATACAAATAGTATCTAGAAGAACAGGGCTAAGCGCTGACGTTATTAGAGCTTGGGAAAGAAGATATAAGGCAGTAAAACCATCAAGAAGTGATAATGGTAGAAGACTTTATTCAGATAATGATGTTAAAAAATTAATACTACTTCAAAGAATAATAAGTGGTGGAAGAAGAATTGGTGATATTGCAAAGTTAAATTTAAAAAATTTAGAAGATCTAATTGAATCAGATGAGTCTGCAACAGTTGTAAAAACTTCATTAACAAATAGGCCAAGCACAGGTTCTGTAATGGAACACTTTGATGGCTGTATCGAAGCTATAAGGGAACTAGATGCAAATAATCTAATAAACCTTTTTGAAATTGCATACAAAGAATTAGGACCTGTATTTTTGCTAGAGGATCTATTTGCGCCACTGATTCAACATGTAAGAGATGAATGTAAGTTAGGAACATTTAGGCAGTCACAAGAAAAATTTGTGGTTGAATTGATGCAATCTTTTTTATTATTGAACTCTAGCAAAGTTAAAAAAACAACATACAGTAAAATTTTAATAATTACTCCAATTTCACATAATGATAATTTAAGTATGTTAAGATTATGCCTTGTTTGCGAGGATTCAGATTGGATGCCAATTTACATTGGCACATCAACCTCTGCTGATGAAGTACTTTTTAGCTATGAACAGGGTAGATTTGATTTATTAATGATCGTCGTTGATTCAAACGGAGACCAACAATTTCTACCAAATGAGTTAAGAAAAATTAGAAGTTTAATAAAAGATGATGAGATTTTAATATTTGGAGATTCATTATTACCTTATCAAGATGTAATAAAAGAAACTGGATTAACATCTGTTAATAATATTGGGGAATTAAGGTTGGCGCTAGATAGATTAAAAGTTTTAACTGAGTTTAAACCTGTAATACTTCATGCGCAACCGGAGCAAGATTCATGATTAAGCAAAAAGATTCTTATAAACACGAAGAATTATTAGAATGTGCAAAAGGCAACATGTTTGGAGAAGGTAATGCGCAATTACCTAATACTGGTATGCTGATGTTTGACGAAATTCACAAAATAAGCGCAAGTGGTGGTGAGTATAATAAAGGTTTTATTGATGCTTCTTTGAAAATAAGCCCTGATTTGTGGTTTTTTGATTGTCATTTTATTGGGGATCCAGTAATGCCAGGTTGTTTAGGACTTGATGCTATGTGGCAACTTGTAGGATTTTATTTAGGTTGGTCGCAATATCCGGGCAGAGGAAGAGCATTAGGTGTAGGTGAAGTTAAATTTACAGGCCAGATACTTCCAACGGCAAAACAAGTAACTTATAAAATTAATATTAAAAGATTAATTACTAGAAAACTTATTATGGGAATTGGAGATGGTGTAGTTTCTGTTGATGGAAGAGAAATATACATAGCAAAAGATTTACGAGTAGGTCTATTTACTTCAACAGAAGGTTTCTAGATGTCAGTTGACAAAAAAGTATGTTTGAATTCTACGGGTTATGAATTTACAAAAATTGATTCTCCCGAAGATACAGCATTAGAAATTGAAAATTTTATAAGCAATAAGAATACCTTTGGGACAGTTTATATTTCGGTCGAAGGCATTAATGTAAACCTTGCTGGAAATGAAAAAAATATTAAATCTATAGAAAATTTCTTTCATCAACATAATCTTTTTAAAAATATATTGTTTAAACATACATATTCGGATAAACCGCCTTTTAAAAAACTAAAAATAAAAGTAAAACCCGAGATAATAAGTATTAAAAAAGAAGTAAATAATATATTTAATATTGAAAAAAATTATATTGAGCCAAAAGAACTAGAAGATATGCTTGATAATAATGAAAATGTATATCTGTTAGATACAAGAAATAATTATGAAATAAATATTGGTACATTTAAGAATGCAAAAAATTTAAATATTTTAAAATTTGATGAATTTTCAGAAAAAGTTGATGAGCTAAAAAAAATTGATGGTGAAGTTGTTATGTTTTGTACTGGAGGAATCAGATGCGAGAAGGCCCTAGGGTATTTAAATGAAAAGGGCATAAATTCTTTTAAACAATTAAAAGGCGGTATTATTAATTATTTAAATGAAACTGAAGGAAAGTATTGGGATGGAGAGTGTTTTGTATTTGACGATAGAATTACATTAGATAAAAATTTAAATCCAACTTATAAAGAATTATGCCCAAAATGTCAGCAGGTCATCAATACTTTTGATAGAACTAAATGTAAAGAGTGCAGATAAAAAGTGAGTAATAAATTAGTCGATATATGCGTAAATTTAACTGATGATGCGTTTTCAGGGAAAGAAAAAAATATTATTAAAGAAGCAAATAAAAATAATGTTTCAAAAATGGTTCTTGTTGGTAATGATTTAGAGTCAAGTAAAGAAGTTGTAAATTTAGCTGAGAGATTTAATTTTATCGCAACAGCAGGCTATCATCCGCATAATGCTAAGGACTGGAACTCTAAAAGCTACTCTGAAATATTATCTCTTTTAAAAAAAGACAAAACAAAAGCAGTTGGTGAGTGTGGATTAGATTTTAATAGAAACTTTTCTAATCCAGAAGTGCAACACAGTGTATTTATGGATCATATTTCTTTAGCTAAAGATACAAACCTTCCTTTATTTATTCACGAACGCGATGCTTTTCACCAAATGTATAGTATTCTAAAAAATAATATTCATGATTGTAAAAATATTGTTGTGCATTGTTTTACTGGAACTAAAAACGCTCTCATTGATTATCTTGATTTAGGTGTTTATGTTGGCCTTACTGGTTGGATATGTGATGATAGAAGAGGTAAGCATTTAAGGGACTTTATTAATATTATCCCTGATGATAAATTATTTATAGAAACAGATTCTCCTTATCTATCTCCATATATCTCAAGAAAAGAACCAGGAGTAACTTCAGCAATGAAACACTTAAATAAACCAGAATATTTGGTGGAGGTTGCAAAAGATGTAGCAAAATATAGAAATCAGTCCTATGATTATATATGTGAAATTACATATCAAAATTATTTGAATTTTTTTGAGATAAATGAATGAATGTAGAAAAGAAAATAGAACATACTTTGAGTGATAATTTTCAATTAAGTCACCTTGAGGTAATAAATGAAAGCCATATGCATAGCGGCCCTAACACTGAAACACATTTTAAAGTAGTTTTGGTTTCTGAAGAATTTAAAGACGTTAAATTAGTTCAACGTCATAGAAAGATTAATGAGCTCTTAAAATATGAATTAGAAAATGGTGTTCATGCATTATCGCTTCATTTATTCACCATGGATGAGTGGAAAGAAAAAGAAGAGTATGTGAAAGATTCACCACCGTGTGCAAGTCAATAAAACTATTAATAACAGATTGATACTTTTTCTCTAATGTTATAATATAACATTCATTATTTTCATCTTTAAGGGTTAGTTCAATAATGGAAAAATTACCAGTCACAGTTTTATCGGGCTTCCTAGGAGCTGGCAAAACAACAGTTTTAACTCACATATTAAACAACAGGCAAGATAAAAAAGTTGCTGTTATTGTTAACGATATGAGTGAAATTAATATTGATAGCTCAATGGTTCAAAATGAAGTTCAATTAAGTCATAAAGAAGAAAAGTTAGTGGAAATGAGTAATGGTTGTATTTGTTGTACTCTTAGAGAAGATTTGTTATTAGAAGTTAATAAATTGGCAAAGGAAGGTCGTTTTGATTATTTAGTAATAGAATCAACAGGCATTTCAGAACCTCTACCAGTCGCAGAAACCTTTACTTTTGCAGATGAAGACGGTGTTTCATTATCAGACGTATCAAAGTTAGACACTATGGTAACTGTTGTCGATGCAGCCAACTTTTTAAAAGATTACGATGAAGCTAAATCTTTAAAAGATACTGGCGAATCTTTGGAATCTTTAGGAGAAGAAGACGAAAGAAGCGTCGCTGATTTATTAGTTGATCAAATCGAATTCGCTGATGTTCTTTTAATAAGCAAGACAGACCTAGTTGAAAAGTCAGAATTAGATAAGTTAATAGCAATTATAAAAACCTTAAACACCTCTGCAAAAATTATTCCTATTTCTAATGGTAAAGTTGATATAGAAAATATTTTGAATACTGGGCTATTTAATTTTGATAAAGCTGAACAAGCTCCCGGTTGGTTGAAAGAAATGCGAGGTGAGCATATACCAGAAACAGAAGAGTATGGTATTAGCAGTTTTGCATACAAAGCGCGTAAACCATTTTACCCTCAAAAGTTTTTTGATTTTCTGCATAGTAAAAATCTGTCTGGAAAACTTATTCGTTCCAAAGGTTATTTTTGGCTTGCAACTAGACCCCAGTTTGCAGGCCACTGGAGTCAAGCAGGTGGTATAGCCCGCTATGGTTTTGCAGGTATGTTTTGGAAAGCTGTTCCAGAAGAGCAATGGCCACTAGATCAAGATTCTTTAGATTCAATTAAAGAAAACTGGGAAGAGCCGTTTGGAGATATGCGACAAGAGTTAGTATTTATAGGGCAAGGATTAGATAAAGAGCAAGTTTTTAAAGAGTTAGATGCTTGCTTGCTGACTGATGAAGACTTGCTTCAAGGAAAAGATCATTGGGCTACTTTTAACGATCCGTTTCCAGACGAGTGGAGAGAGAGCGCATGAATACAATGAAAGCTAATTTTAAAAAAGAAAGTTTTATTGTGCATAATCGCAAAAGTCATTATGGGGATGATGCAGCAGCAATTTCAGAAATATTTCAAGAAGAAATCAACATTTCAGTTTGGCAGCGCAAACTTAACAGTGCAATTAAGCAAGCCTCGGAATTAATAATAAAGAGTAATCCAAACCTTCAGATATCTGGAGTAATAAAACCAAATGAAGTAAATGAAATATTAATTTCAGAAATAGGTTCTGATGAAATTTTAAAATATTTTTATAAAGATGTGTCTATGTTAGTAAAAATGTTTCATTATTTATTTGATATTAAGAACATAGGTTTTAGACTTAGAGTTTTAGATCATGCAATGTGTCCTAGATTTCATGTGGATAGAGTGCCATGTCGTTTAATTACCACTTATAGAGGCATTGCATCAGAATGGCTACCGCACAATAAAGTAGATAGAGGTAAGCTAGGAGCTGGAAATCAAGGAAAACCAGATGAAGAATCAGGTATATATAAAAATATTTTAGATATAAAACATCTTAATGAAGGTGATGTTGGGATGTTTAAAGGAGAGACTTGGCAAGGAAATGAAGGGGCTGGTTTAGTTCATCGTTCACCAAAAGTAAAAAATGAAGATCAGAAACGTTTATTGCTAACATTGGATTTTGTAGATAACACACAATTAAATTTTTAAAAATTATTATCGTTATAGTTTACACATTATTAATACTGTCGGATAATAATAGCATCTTAAGATATTAAAAAGTTAAAGCGCTTATAGTATGCATATTATCACCTGAAAAAATAGCAAAAATAAAGATAACAGAAATTATAAAAGTTATTGGAATTATTTTTTGATATTTTTTGTCAAAATCCATTGAATTTTGTTCATTATTGTTTTTCAATAATCTAAAGGATTTAATAGATTGAAAAGTCGGTATCGCTGAAAAAATATAAGCAAGTAAAACTATAACATCCATTACAGTTAAATAAGAAAGTTTTGGAATACTTTCGTCTATTACAAAGGTATATGCCACAAGGGACAAAAAACAAACTACACTCACTGTGAGTCTGGATTCTATTTCTCTCGCACTAATCCAAAAAGTGCTCCATGCAAGTATCAAAATAAGAAAAATTGGCAAGATGATTTTAAATAAAAAATAGTCAAAATACCTTTCAATGATAAATATAATTTCAAGTGAATCATGAGATATACCATGTAGTATATTTGTGACTTCTTGATAGTTAATATCAATATCAGTTTTTTTCCATTCCAATAATCGAAGAGAATAAAAATCTTGAATTTGTTCTGGCATGTTCCAAGACCAATCTAGCACTACTGGATTAAATAAGTCATTATTTTCAATTTCAAATTTTAAGTATTGTTTGTCAAATGGGAAAGATTTGAAATCAAAATCAACTTGAAATTGTGAAGACGCACTAACAGATTTAGTAATTGTTGTGAACGATTCCTCATCTTCATATTTAGGTGTATACTCTAAAATATATTTCGTTGATATATTTTCAAAATCTTGTACTTTATTTTTAAAAATTAGATTTGGTAAATAGATACCATTTAATTGATCGTGATCAAAAGAGCAATAGAAGTTATAGTCTTTAACTTCTTTATCTTTTAATAAAGCTTCATTATAAACTTCATCGGCCAAGGTATTTATTTTATCGTTGTACCAATGTAAATTAAAAATGTATGATGAAATAAAAGTACCTGAAAGCGTATCAATATTTGAAATAGTTTTAGGTTGGACATGAACCCAAATTGTTTTAGATTCAACTTGCCCCTCTCCCTTTTCATCATATGTATATTTTTTATTATCTTTAGGATCTATAATTGTAAATTTTTCAGATTTTATATATTCATCGTAAACTTCTTTGTCATTCATTTTTGAGGTTTGCTTGCCATTCATTGCATAGATAATTGCATTTGGCTTTAGATATTCATCTCTTAATTCATGATATGGATTTACTGATTCAATAATAATATGATTATTTTTTGTTCTAGCAAGTGGAATACTATCTACAATTTGATTTATATTTTTATTTTTATTATTTTTTAACGCATAGCCTTTTACTTGTTTTTTTAAAAAATAACTACTTTGATAACTTATGCTTGGTTCATCTAAAGATAATTTATGAAAATTTTTTTTAATTTTTGAAATTAGCAATCCGCATTCATTAAAATTTTCATAACTATAGGATGGCACAGAAACAGAAAAAAATAATAAGGTAATTTTGAAAATTAATTCAATAATTTTTTTATTAAACGGCATTCGATATTTGTGCATTTTTTAATTTTTTATGCAGTTTATTTGCGAAAATTATCAATATTATTAGAACAATATACATTATATAAAAGTTTGATACAGCAAAGTAATTGTATGTTGCGTGAAAAGCAACTGGTATTGTTATTGATTTAAATAAATTGAAATGATCTTTACCATTAAAAATATACATTCCAAAATAATACCCCATTACAATTCCACAGCATGCATGAAGTGGTATTGCAGATATTGCCCTAGCGATAGCAACAGCTTCTGGATGTTCTGCCCATTGGTATACGTATTCATAGTTTTCTAATGTTGCAAAACCTAAAGATACCAAAGTTCCGTATACTATTGCGTCCATAGGCTCATCGAAGTGAGCTTTAGATTTTATGAAAAAATATATTGCTGCGAATTTTAATGGCTCTTCTGTGAAACCCGCTAAGTAAGCAGAATCTCTATTTGGTATGAAAATTTCATTTAATAAGGCAGCTGGTATGCAGAGTAAGCATCCTAGAATAAAAGTTTTTATGCATAGATCTATTGGTTCAGGATACCTATCAGACTTTATAATATAAGCAACTATTAATAAAGGTGGTGCAAATGTAGCTAAAAGTGTGAGATCCATAACTTAATTTTTTAATTATTATTTTATAAAATATAACATTAAAAAATATTTAGTCTATAGCGAATATTATTCATTTTCTTTTCTAGTTTGAATGGATATTTTATTATCTGAATTAATTTCAACACAAACAACTATTGGGCTACAGCATATTTGACAATCCTCAACATATTCCTGAAATTCTATAGATGGATCTATTAAAAAAGATATTATTTCTCCGCAATAAGGACAATATGATTCTTTTTCATGAATAAACATTAAACTGTATTTCTTGTAATAATGTACTCATTATTTACCTTATCAACAATGCCTGTATAAGGTGAAGTTGGCTTTCCTTTCTCATAATATAATTTAAGGTTTTCTGTGATGATCGGAAATGCTAATTCGTCCCAAGGAATTTCATTTTTACTATATAGTTTTGTATCAAAAGACTCCTCTAGTCCTGGACTATGTTTTCCGTCTCTCAAAGTCCCGTAATACATAATATAAATTTGACTAATATGAATTAAGCTATATATAGAAAAAATTTTCATATCATCTGAATATGCGTTTGCTTCTTCTACACATTCTCTTGCAGCACCTGTTTCAAGAGGTTCTTCATTTTCTAAAAATCCAGCAGGTAGTGTCCAACAATTTATTCTTGGTTCAATAGCTCTTTTGCACAATAAAATTTTGTTATTCCATTCTAAAATTGAACCTGAAACTATATTTGGATTTTGATAATGAATAAAACCACAACTTTTGCAAATATATCTTTTTTTGTTATCTCCAGAAGGCACTGCAAAATCTATTCTATCTGAACCACATTGCGAACAATTTTTAATTATAATTTTCAATTTATTTTGTAAAAATCTCTTTAAATTTATCTACAGGATTTTCTGAAGTCATAAATGATTCGCCTACTAAGAAAGTATTTATGCCGCAATCATTCATTTTCTTTACATCTGTGGCAGTATGTATTCCACTTTCAGCAATTACAAGTTGATCATTATTTATATATTTAACTAAATCAACTGTTGTATTTAAGTCCACCTCAAAAGTATGTAAGTTTCTATTATTGATTCCAATAATGTCGCATTCTATTTCAAGTGCTGTCTCAAGCTCGTTATGATCATGTACTTCAACAATAACATCTAAGTCTTTTTGCTTTGCAGTATTATAAAGTTTTTTAATTTGATCTTTATCCAAAGCAGATGCTATAAGCAGGATGCAGTCAGCACCCATTGTCACAGATTCATCTATCTGATATTCGTCTATAATAAAATCTTTTCTTAGAACAGGTAATCCACACCCTTTTTTTGCCATCTCTAAGATTGCACCTGAGCCCTTAAAATATTTTGCATCTGTTAAAACGGATAAGCAAGCAGCACCCATAGCCTCAAAATCGTAAGCAACTTTTGCTGGGATGATATTCATATTCAACTCCCCCATGCTTGGAGAAGCTCGTTTAATTTCAGCAATTACAGCATCTTTATTTTGATTAATTTTATTTAATAGAGCGCCCTTAAAATCCCTTTTTAGTGAACTCATATAATCAATCTCTTTCAAATCTTGAATGGAAATTTTTGTTTTTCGCTCAGCAACTTCTTTTGCTTTATTCTCCAAAA
>CENF01212790.1_pt1 | contig 10203 bp, 8 predicted proteins | sample 361291 | NCBI WGS metagenome assembly CENF01 (sample SAMEA2619399, study PRJEB7988) | marine metagenome | isolation source: saline water (ENVO:00002010), including | reverse complement strand
CTGAAAGAGCCTATTAATCATTGAGAGTGATTTCACTCTTCTTCAAGGCTCATGACCTTCTTTCGATCTAGACTAGGGACTACCTGAATTTCTCCGCCTTGAAAGTGTTTAGACTCATCGATTTGACCTATTAGAGATTCGAGGAATACACCCAACGCAGCCACTTCTGAATGTGGTTGATTACCAATAGAAATGTTGTAGTTTGCTAACCTGAATACTTCACCTGGAACTTTAGTCCCTCCGACTACAATTACCATTGGGCGATTGCTTTCAATTGAGGAAAGAGATTCCCTCCAAGATTCCCCATACATGGTGAGGTGTACTATTTGACCCGGTTTACCGTCTCCTGCATCTTTGGCGAATCGACGAAGGAAAGACATTGGATTAGCTTCGTATCGACATTCAAAATCACCTCCAAATCTCTCACTTACTGATCTCCAAGTTTCTATGGCAGATTCGTCTTCTTCTCCAGCCAGAATAACTTCATCCGCGCCAAATGCTCTAGCTGTCAAACCGAGATGGCTGGTAATGCGCTTGTCACGCTCTCTTCGGTGCCCTAATCTCAGAACTGAGACCCTTCGGTTCGAAGCAGCCATGTGATTACGCAGAAGGCCCGACTTCATCAGCCTGACCCATGTCAGATGACTCACTAAAATCCGGAATTAAGTCGACTGGCATGTTAATCATTTGCAATCTGACCCATTGAAGTAGCCAGGCGTCGATAAATAACTTCGCAGAGTAATGAATCATTATTGCCAAAGCAAGAAGTCGTAGGCTGGCGAATGTTGCGGTTTGAGTAGCTACGTCGTTTGTAAGTAGAGCGAATCCAAGCGGTTCTAGGATGTAGTATACTGCAATTACAACAAGTAAACCACCTAAATTTGACATTGAAGCATGTCCTCTTTCTCTTCCAACGCTCCAAACCACGGTTGCAAAGAAGACTACTACAGGAACCATTTTTGCTAACATAGAAAAGTCAAAGTCACCCAATAATGAATCGGGTATGTCTGCGTTGTTCAGGGCTTCTGAGCCTTTTTGGACAGCTATCCACCAGAACAATCCAGACATCATCAATAATACCCCAGATAGCCAGCCACGATTTGTAATCATATCTCGAATTTCATGCCTATCTTTAGGTTGTAAACGCTGTAGAATTGATTCCATTAATTCCAGTGCATCATTGGTTGGAAGTTCTTCCTTAGCAGCAGCTGCGATACCTTGTTGAGAGGTATTTTCTACCCTATTAGAAGGCTCGTCGCCCAAAACCATTGCCGGATTGCCGCTCCGTCACATCATAAAGGGTGCGTCTAATGGGAGGTCTGAAATGGCCGACTGGAGACCTATTCTAAATCGCCGAAGCGATGGTTTTCCAAGAATTATGGGGATTCTGAACATAACCCCTGACTCATTTCATGCTGATTCAAGAGTTGATTCGGTTGACGATGCTTTGTCCCGCGCCAAGCAAATGGTAGAGGATGGGGCAGATTGGCTAGATATTGGCGGCGAGTCTACAAGACCCGGGGCAGAACCTGTAGCCATAGATGAAGAAATGAATCGTGTTTTACCGGTAATTAAGGCGGTTAGAACTGCTCTTCCTGATGTTGGAATTTCAATAGATACAAGACGTGCTTCTGTTGCAAAGGCCGCGCTAGATTTCGGTGCAGATTTGGTGAATGATGTAAGTTCCTTATCCGACCCAAATATGGTAGATGTAATCATAGAAAATAAATGTCCTATTTGTATAATGCATATGCAAGGATTACCTGAAAATATGCAAAAAAACCCAAGTTACGGTGATGTGGTATCAGAAGTGCGTGAAATACTTGACCTCACAGCTCAAAAGTTAGTCAATTTAGGATTGAATCCTGATATGATTGTTACAGATCCAGGAATAGGGTTTGGTAAATTACTTGAGCACAATCTATCATTATTGGGCGCAGGTAAAGAAATTGTCCCTAGGCAAGATATGCCATTGATGTGGGGAGTAAGTAGGAAACGAATGTTTGCTGACCTGCTCGGCCGGAGCGATAGTGAAGAGAGGTTGGCGGGAAGTTTAGGAATCGCTGCAATGGCCGCATCGAAAGGAGTCGATATCATCAGGGTACACGATGTGCGTGAGCACGCAGACCTGTATGCGGCTATGCGAGCAATCGATTGAGGTGATTTGATGGGGAAGAATATAGTCGATATCGATGATAATTTACGAATTATTGGAACCGCTCACGTCAGTACTGCATCGGTAGAATTAGTTAGAGAACAAATAGAGGAATGGAAACCAAACTTGGTTGCCGTTGAGCTCTGTGATTCTAGATTAAAATCATTGCAACAGCCTGACGATTTGGATAATGACGATCTATTGAAAATAATCAGTGAAGGGAGGTCTTCGATGATCCTGCTACAATCTGCTCTAGCAGCACAACAGAGACGGATGGGTATGGAAACAGGAGAAAAGCCCGGAGCCGAACTACTCGCGGCTATCGAAGTGGCTGAGGAGAATAGGATAGACCATGCCCTTATCGACAGAGATGTGGTTATCACCTTACGACGGGCTTGGAGAAAAATGGGCCTAAGAGAAAAATGGAGAGTTTTGAATGCACTGCTATGGGAAGACGATGATGAAGAATTTGACCTCGATGAATTAGTTGAGGATTCCGATTTATTGACAACTATGATGGAAGAAGCAAGAGAGGCTGCTCCGCGTGCTGGAGAAGTTTTGATTGATGAGCGAGACGCGTTTTTGGCTGGTAGAATCCAACAGGTCAGAGGGAAAGGAAAGGTCCTCGCTGTTGTCGGTGCAGGCCACATAAATGGAATAATTGAGCATCTTGAGAAACCGGCTCTTGAAACCACATCAAGACTAAGCGAATTGTCTTCTGAACCACCTAAACCAGTTTGGCCAAAGATTGTGATGTGGACAATTCCAATCTTCCTCTTATCTGTGGTTGGCTACCTATTTTGGAATGGAGAAACTGAAGCCTTGAAAGATACAATCTGGTATTGGACTGCGGCAAATGCAATACTAGCAGGATTAGGTATCGCATTAGCCCGAGGGCATCCCCTCTCGATATTAGTTGGAGCATTGGCTAGCCCGATTACAAGTTTGAATCCCACTTTAGCAGCAGGTTGGTTCGCGGGATACACCCAACTGAAGATAGCCGCCCCAACTGGAGGAGATGCAACCGAGTTTCTAGCACTACAAAATTACAGTTTATTCTATCGAAATCGCGTGGGAAAGGTACTGCTTGTGACCGCGTTTGGAAACTTAGGCTCAGCCCTCGGTGCATGGCTCGCAGGCGGTGCAATCGTGGGCATGATTATTGGGTGAACAGTCAACCAACGAATTATTGGGCGAAGCCCAAAGATGTGATGACGTGGTTAATTTCGGCTTCGTTATTGACAATCGTAAGTGCATAGGGTGCCATGCCTGCACCGTCGCTTGTAAGTCAGAACACGATGTTCCGATAGGAGTAAACAGGACCCATGTAAAGTATATCGAGAAAGGAACCTATCCAGATGTAACCCGAGAATTTAGCGTTCATCGTTGCAATCATTGTGAGGATTCACCTTGCACCACAATTTGCCCTACGACTGCGCTTTTCACCAGGGAAGATGGAATCGTCGATTTCGATGATGACCGATGTATTGGTTGCAAATCTTGTATGCAGGCCTGCCCCTACGATGCATTATACATCGACCCAAACAAAGGGACAGCGGCAAAGTGTAATTATTGCGCACATAGAATAGAAAATTCCTATGAACCCTCTTGTGTGGTTGTTTGTCCCGTAGAAGCAATAATTTCCGGCGACCTAGATGACCCCAATTCATCAATTTCCAATTACATTAGTGAACATGAAGTGACTGTTCGAAAACCAGAGTCTGGGGCAAAACCCAACGTATTCTATGTCGAAACCAGTGAGGATATTCTTGACCCTCACGCCACTGAACGCTCAGGCGAATATCTCTGGACTGACCAAGCGGCGGGAGTTGGTCATTTTGCCAAGTATGCCGATTCTAGGTTGGGTGCCTCGGATACCAATTCGATGATCGTTCAATTGGCACTTGAAAAGAAGGCAAGAGCCGCAAATCCACGAGATCGCGCCATTATCCGAGATGTTATGGAACGCCTAGACGAACAGGCGGAACGACCCAAGAGAAGCTATGACCAGCCTTCGAAAGGCATACTTTGGGGATGGGAAGTTTCTGCATACATAGTAACCAAGGCGATTGCTTCAGGAGCATATTTGGTTGCTATGTTAGCAATGTTTGCTGGTTTAATCGATATGACCGATGAATTATGGTGGCAATTGATAATTGGTAGTACGATTTTTCTAGGAATAACCGGATTTCTTTTGATTAAGGATCTTGACAGACCAGAGAGATTTATCTACGTATTACTGAGGCCAAATTGGAATTCATGGCTAGTAAAAGGAGCCTATATCTTGGGCGCCTTTGGAGCAGTATTGGCTTGTAGCGGCGCAGTTATTTTCCTTGACCTCGACAGAAATTATCTCGATTACCTAGCAATCGCTGGCATTCCTTTAGCTACATTAACGGGAATCTATACTGCTTGGTTATTTGGCCAAGCCAGCGGTAGAAATTGGTCAAAAGACCCCTATCTTACTCTGAAGATGCTAATCGAGATGGTCATCCTTGGTGTCGCCTCTTTGGTATTTTTGATTTCTTCAGAATTAATTTACTGGGCTGTAGCCAGTGTATTGATTATACTAGTTTGTAGACATGCTCACAATACAGTAATTCAGCCACAACTGGAGACCTTACACTGAGGTGATATAATGGCAGAATCATTCATAGAAAAGTTCGCCCAGAAATTGCGAATTATTCCAAATCTCGATAGAGAACATTCAGATGGCAATTTGGAAGAATTGAGAAAATTTCCATCTCCTAACGAATGGCATGATTTCAAGGAACTAGATGCAAATGCATGGCCGGTAAGAATTGAGAAGAATTACTCCCTAGTTCCAACAACCTGTTTCAACTGTGAATCAGCATGTGGTATGTTAGCTTATGTTGACAAAAATACTGGTCAGGTTACAAAGTTTGAAGGAAATCCACACCACCCTGGAAGTAGAGGAAGGAATTGTGCCAAAGGACCCGCGACAATTAATCAAATTCAGGACACTGAGAGAATACTCCACCCTCTTCGTAGAGTTGGCGCTAGAGGCGAAGGAGGTTGGGAACAAATCACTTGGGAACAGGCTCTAGACGAGATTGCTGAGAAAATTCGCACCTCTCTGAAAGCAGGAGGTGTAGACAAAGTCGTCTACCACGTGGGAAGGCCTGGTCACGAGGGGTATGCTAACCGAGTTCTGAAAGCGTGGGGTGTTGATGGGCACAATTCACACACGAATATTTGTTCGGCAGGAGCGAGAACAGGTTATGCTCTATGGCATCAACACGATAGACCAAGTCCAGACCATACTAATGCCAAGGTGATTTTACTAACATCTTCTCACCTTGAAACTGGACATTACTTCAACCCTCATGCACAAAGAATTCTCGAAGGGATGATGGATGGAGCCAAACTAATCGTCATCGATCCACGACTATCCAACACAGCGGCAATGGCTGATCATTGGCTACCAACATGGCCAGGTAGCGAACCTGCTCTTTTCCTCGCTTGGGCCAAGATGATTCTCGAAAGAGGGTTGTATGATAGAGAGTTCATGGAAACTCAGGTAAATTGGGAAATGTGGATGTCGGCAGTTCACCCCAATGAACCAAATGAGTTTAACCGATTTATCGAATTATTACTGGAAGAATATCAAGAATATACTCCAGAATTTGCAGCAGCGGAATGTAAGATCCCAGTTGAGCAAGTAATAGAAGCAGGAGAGGTTGTTGCTAATGCGGGAACTCAACTTTGCACACATGTCTGGCGGAGTGCAGCGATTGGGAACCTAGGCGGCTGGCAGGTCAGTCGCACCTTGCATTTCCTCAACGTACTGACCGGCTCTGTAGGGACGGTTGGCGGAACAAGTCCTAATTCATGGTCGAAGTTCAAGCCATCATTATTCGATGTGCCTCCAGACCCCGATGGCTGGAACGAACTGCATTTCCCCCCTGAATACACGCTCGCTCATTACGAAATGAGCCACATTCTACCACATCTAGTAAAGGATGGCAGGGGTACAATGGATGTTTATTTCACACGTGTTTTCAATCCTGTTTGGACATATCCGGACGGGTTTTCTTGGATTGAGATGCTAGAAAACAAAGAGGCGATTGGTTGCCATATCGCCTTGACTCCTACTTGGAATGAAACCGCCTTCTTTGCCGATTATGTTCTGCCTATGGGGCACGCATCTGAAAGACACGATGTAAATTCATACGCCACCTCAGCAGGAAAATGGGTAGCCTTCCGACAACCAGTGCTCAGAGAATACGCTAGGCGTGAAGGGAAAGAAGTAGAATTCACCCACGAAATCAACCCTGGAGAAGTCTGGGAAGAAGATGAGTTTTGGATTGAATTATCTTGGCGTATAGATGATGGTACAATGGGCATTAGGGAGCATTTCATGAGCCCATACAGAGAGGGAGAGAAAATCACCGTGGATGAGTATTACCAGTACCTCTTTGAAAGGGTTCCAGGTTTACCAGAGGCGGCGGAAAAAGAAGGTACTGACGCGCTAGGCTACATGCGTCACCATGGGGCTTTCTTGATTGAAGAAGCGACTTATGAGAAGCACAAGGAAGAGGGGTGGCCGACTCCGAGTGGAAAGCAGGAATTCTACTCCGAGACGATGATTGAGTTCGGTTATCCTGAGCATTCTATTCCGCATTACCGTCAGAAATCGCACGTTCACCCCGACAATTTGGCGGGCGATGACGAGTATTGCCTGCTACCCAATTTCCGGCTGCCACAGCATATACACTCGCGCTCAGCCAATGCCAAGTGGTTAGTAGAAATCGCTCATAGAAATCCAATATGGATTCATCCGAAAGATGCTAGGAAACTTGGGGTAGCCGAAGGCGACCTACTAAAGATAGAGACCGAAATCGGTTGGTTTGTCGATAAAGTCTGGGTCACCGAGGGAATCAAACCCGGAGTTGTAGGATGTTCCCACCACATTGGAAGATGGAGGAGAGAACAAGATCGAGGTAATCGATTCCTAACCAACACCGTTGAAATCGAAGATTATGGTGATGGGAAAATGCGCATGAAAACAATTAGTGGAGTGGAACCATGGAAATCCGATGACCCTGACACCAACCGCATTTGGTGGCGAGATGGTGGGGTTCACCAAAACATCACCCATGCTGTACAACCCGACCCGATTTCTGGAGCGCACTGCTGGCTTCAGAAGGTACGTCTATCCGTTCCTAAGGAGGATGAGGAATATGGGGATATAGAAGTTGACCGGAACAAGTCGTTTGAGTACTACAAACGTTGGAATGAATGGGCAAAAGAGCGTGAAACTCATCCGAGAGGAGAACGCCGGCCACTATGGATGAAGCGGCCCCTTTCTCCTCAGAAACAGCATTGGTATATGCAGGAGAGTGATTAATTGGAGGAAATCATCGCTATTGCGATAATACTCGTTACCGCCTTCGTTTTCGCTCCACTTGGACTAGGTGGAGGATTCCTTTTTGTTCCAACTCTTTACTTCATTTTAGGTATGGAACTACAACTTTCAATTGTTTGTTCACTGATTCTAGTTTGGTTTGTCAGTATAGGTTCACGTAGAGCTCACGATGAGGGTGGATTTACTGTTGCTGGAGTAGGACGAAAAGGCAGGATTGTAGCCATAGGTGGCGCAATTATCGGGGCTTTAGCCGCTGACCGAATAATTGACCAAGCCAGTGAAAGCATAATCAAAATTTTAGCAATTGTTTTGCTCATATTGGTAATTTATCGCGGCATAAAGAAACTAATCGAAGATCAACAAAACGACATTCATGATGAGGAAGTTACTGTTGGAGGAGCATTACTTTACAAATACAAATTAGGATGTCTAGCAGGAGGCTTGTCTGCAGGACTAATTGGAATTGGCGGGGGAGTTATCTTCACCATGTTGAACAGAATTGTCCTTGGTTTAGGTCCACACAAAGCGGCAGGAACTTCTTACTTGATTGTCATGAGAGTTGTCCCTGTAGCGATAGTATCTCATTTACTATTTAACCCGTCATTAATTGATGAAATTACCAAATTTAATGCACTTGCTCTTGCTTTACCAATAATTGTTCTTGCAACCGCATGGGCGGGTGCGAAAACCGCAATCCGTATGCTGCCGCAAAGGGCTCTAACCTTCCCTTACTTGGTTGCAGTCAGCCTTTCTCTAATACGATATTTAATCGATGTTTTTGAGAATTTAAATTAGGCTGTGGCGGTATCCGTCGGGACATCTTCCAGCCCCCAATCAGAGGCACTCCAAGCTCTTTCATGAAAGTAGTATAGGACCATTTTTGTAAGCACCTCAATACTGGCAATTCCAAATCCAACGGTCCAACTTCCAGTAAGTAGTCTTGCTATTAGGATAGTATCAGTCGTAGCTACTGTCCTCCAAGTAAGTGTCTTGACAAGGCTACGTGTTCTGTTTGCGTGGCCGGTTCCAGGAATGTGTTCTACCATGCTTACACCAAAGGGGGACCCTAGTTAACCTGTCCCCGCACATGACCATGGAGATTATCACACAGATTCGAGAATAATTGCAATTCCTTGCCCGCCACCGATACAGGCGGTTGCAATTCCAAATTTCTTACCTTCTCGCTTGAGTGTATGTGCTAGAGTGAGTGTGAGGCGGCTTCCAGTTGCTGCTAGAGGATGACCTAGTCCAACTGCACCCCCGGTGATGTTTACAATCTCATGTGAAATTCCTAATTCTTTCATGCAAGCAACTGCTTGGCCGGCAAAGGCTTCGTTAATTTCCCACAAATCGATTTCTTCCACACTCATCCCCGCTCTTTCAAGGGCTAATTTGCTAGCCGGTACTGGCCCATAGGCCATGATCGCGGGTTCAAGCCCAACAATCCCCCAGTTGACTATTTTAGCGAGTGGCGTGTCACCATCAGAGGCTGCCTGAGATGCGGATTTTAGCACTACAGCCGCTGCCCCATCCACTACACCAGATGCATTTCCGGCAGTAACCAAGGAAGTCGGGCCGAAATGTGTTCTTAACGAAGCAAGAGATTCATCACTAGTGCCTCTTACGAAGTGATCTTCTTCTTTTGCTGTAACTAATCCATTAGGAGTTTCAACATCAACAATTTCGTCAGTCCATATACCATTATCCACACTGTTTTCAGTTCTTGAATGGCTTATTGCTGCAAAGGCATCAGCTTCCTCTCTAGTTACACCAACTCGACGACAGATTTCATCACTAGTTTGGGCCATGAAGGAGTCACAAGTAGTGTCTAATAAATTAGTGAAAAGATAATCTTCCATATCTTTGGAGAGTTCATCACCCTCTCTTGGTGGCCTTCCCAACTTGTAGGTAGAGCGCAATCCTCTGAGTACGTGAGGGGCTTGGCTGAGATTTTCCATTCCACCGGCAACCACAGTGTCAGCCTCTCCAAGCATAATCATTTGAGAGGCGGAAATTATCGATTGAATTCCCGAACCACACAATCGGTTTAGTGTAAGCATTGGAACCTCTTGTGGAATTCCTGCATTAAGTCCTGCATGGCGGGCACCAAAAATAGCCTGATCACTTGTCTGTAATGCGTGGCCCATCACTAAGTGGTCAACGGACTCTGGACTTGTTCCAGTCTTCTGAAGGGCCCCCCGAATTGCAATGGAGCCTAATTGCTCAGCGGTTACATCGGCTAATCTTCCGCCAGCTTCACCGTCTCCGCGCTTCCCCCCAAGCCACTCACAAAAGGGGGTTCTAGCGCCACCAATTACCACAACGTCTTCGCTCATTGTTAACGCCGAGTTAACACCCGTTCAAGAGGCTGACTATCCCGGAAGGATAGCCGGATTCTCGATTAAATTCAATCGTCGTCAGACATCGAACCCAAGTAATCAGGTAGGTCTACTCCAGCATTTGACGCGATGTCATGCAGAGGTGGTAGCGATTTTACTAGATTGGAAATAAAGTTCGAAGTAGAACTTCCATCCCCATCTCCGCCTGAGTCCCATACGGTGATACTGTCGATCTTCAAGTTGCGAATTGCTTCGACCTGGGCTGATACCATTTGGTCAATCTTCTCAACCATAAGCAGTGTAGCTGCGGCCTTTGCATC
>CENF01038929.1_pt1 | contig 10215 bp, 7 predicted proteins | sample 361291 | NCBI WGS metagenome assembly CENF01 (sample SAMEA2619399, study PRJEB7988) | marine metagenome | isolation source: saline water (ENVO:00002010), including | reverse complement strand
CCTTTGTTTGCTTTCTAGGTTGCTGAGGTTGCCCTCTCTTCATGCATCATAATGCTACTTGGAGTAATATTTTTTACAATTACTTCTGGAAATTAATTTTTAGATTTCTTTTTTAGTTAATCTTGATTTGTGGTCAAAGAGATACAAAAAATTTTTCATTTATTACTTTCTGTAGCATTTTCATCTACTGGATTTATCGCTGCAGTAACAATAACTGTATTAGCTGCAAGAGAAGTTTCGTCGAACCCATACTTAATAGGCATTCCAAATGCATTTGGTGTTGGTGGTGCTGTAATTGGTACTCAAATGTTTGACTATATGTCTCGAAGGTATTCTAAAAATAGGGCTCTTTCTAATACTTTTCTCATTGGTGGCTTAGGTGGACTTATTCAAATATATTCTCTACTGATTAACTCATTCGTCATATTGCTATTAGGTGCCTTCATATTGGGAGTAGGTCAATCAGCAGCACTTCAAACAAGGTATGTAGCTTCCTATGTAGCCTCAGAAAGTTTTAAAGCAACAGCTTTATCTCTTGCTGTATGGTTTTCAGTATTTGGCTCAATTTTTGGTCCTCGTTTAGTAGGTGAATATTCTGCGATTTTTGATAAGTGGTTTGGTTCTGAACTCATAGTGGGTTACTTTATTGCAACAATTGGTATGTTTCTAGCAGGAATGTCTGTCTTAATCTTTTCTCAAAAAGATAGCTCTCTAAATAATAAAATAGTTACAGATAAAGCATTGAAGTTATCAGAGCTGGACACTACAGCAAGATTATTAACAAAAATATTAGTATTAAACCACTTTGTAATGGTCTTGATTATGTCGGCTACACCCTTACATGTTCAAGATATTGGAGAAACAATTAGACTCGTAGGGGCAATTATCAGCTACCACACATTAGGTATGTTTTTGCTGTCTCCTGTTCTTGGAAAATTAGTTGATAAGTACGGAAATAAAAGATTCGCAATAATTGGTACTCTCATACTGATTGTGAGTTGTATTTTTACACTGTTTAATACCGACGTATTATTTTTAAAAATAGGACTTTACCTTTTAGGACTGGGTTGGAATTTTAATTACATTGCAATAAGTTCTGCTATTTCTAAATATTCAATTAATAACTCTGTAAATCTTAATATTAAAAGTGACAGTATGGTCTTTATCGGTAGCGCCATTGCACACATAAGTTTGGGCTTTACCTATTTAAATATTGGTTACTCAGGCCTTGTTTATTTTGGCTTGTTCGTTGGTTGTTATCTACTCATTAGTGTAAAGAAGTTTATAAAACTAACTTTATAAAATAAAAACACTAATCTTCATATCTCTATAGACATTAAGTCTTCCCCAATGATTATTTGTCCATTGTAAGATTCTGCGATATTTGCGATTAACTCATTTTCATCAAAAATAGGAGGTACAAAATGAGTGAGTATTAATTTTTTCACCTTTGCTATATTCGCGATTTCTCCAATTTCTTTTGGACTTGTGTGGTAGTCGCTAACATTTAAAATAGTTTCTTTAGACATTCTCTTCTCATCAAACTCTAAGCTAACAAAGACTTCATGCACTAGCGCATCAGCATCAAGACTATGTTCAATTAAATTCTCACTTTTTCTTGTGTCTCCAGAAATTACTACTTTTTTTTCTTGTCCTGTATCTAAAAATTTTATTTGATATCCAAATGCAGGCTCTACTGGATAATGGTCCACTTCAAATGGATTGACTTCTAAATCAAAATGTTTGAATTTAAATGATGCATCAATTTCTATAACTTCAAATTCTAGTCCATTATTGTTGGGTCTTTGCTCCCATTTAATTCTTCCTTGTAGCTCTTCATCAAAAGCATTAAGAAGATTATAAAAAAATTCTTTTGTTCCCTTGGGGCCAATAATCTTAAACTTTTTGTCTCTGCCCTGGTGCCAACCTGATATATATAGCTGGTACATGTCCATTACATGATCAGAATGTAAGTGAGTTATAAAAAGAATTTCTATATCTGATGATTTTACTCCTGCAGCGTTTAACCTTTGAGTCACCCCTGATCCACAATCAAATAAATAATTTTTTTCATCATGAACAAATAAAGTGCTGGGCCCAAATCTTGAACTACTTGGACTGGGGCAACCCGTTCCTAAAAGTTTTATAGTGCTCACAGATCACCAAGTTCTACTGATAAATTGTTGAGAACAATACTATCCCTCATGCCTTGTTGTATTTCCTCTATGGCGCGCTGGATTAACTCACAATACCTATAATTTAATTTATCAATATGATTACTAGTCAGAACAGCTCTAACAACATATTCAAGAGATCGAGTAGTCAATTTATTTTTAAATGTAACTGTTGTTTCTTCAAATTCTAACTGAATATTTTTTACGTTTTTTAACAAATCTTGAAACTTGTACATGTTTTTACTAGAAGTTGACTCTATCTTTATTAGCTTATCCAAGACCTTCAGCAGAGAATCGACCTTGTCCCTGTCAACTTTGGATATAAAATCTCTTATGTCAACAAAATTCGAGAAGTCGTCAAATGTAAAATCATAGTTTGTAGCTGTTTCAGATTCTACAAAAACTGTTCTACAGCGACTCTTGATAGTATTAATAATTCCTGTGTTTGCATCATCTTTAGCATGTGACCAAAAATTACCAGTAGAGGTGAGAATAAAGATACTTGAACTAGATGGTTCTTCCAATGTTTTTAGTAGTGCATTTGAAGCTTCCTCAGTTAATGACTTATATGGTGGGAAAATAATTACTTTATACTTTCCTACAATTGGAGATAGATTGTCTCTATTCAAGATATCTCTAACATCTTCAATACCAATAGTGTTTATATTTTCTGATTCAATTACTCTTATGTCCGGATGTTCTTGATCATTATTTTCTGAAAGACTGATTGTGGATGCAAACTGTACTGATTGATCTAAAACATATTTTGAGGAGTCAGATAAGAGTAAATATGCATGAAAAGGACTTTGACTTTCATTTTTAAGCTTAAAATTAAGACTTTGCAAGATCTAGCCACTCAGAAGCTTTTTTAAAGTTTTGCTGTTGTGAGTCTTCAGCATTTAATACAAGGAATTTATCACTGAAATCCTCTGCTAATTGCAAATATCCATCCCTAACTTTATTAAAAAAACTAATTTCACCACTACCAATTCTGTCAGCTACCTTTTGCCTCGATAAAGATATTTTGGGATCAATATCAAGAAGTATTACTTTTTCTGGCCAAAAACTATCTATTGCAAGATCATTTAATTCATATATTTTTTGATATCCTAAATCTCTTCCAACACCTTGATATGCGACAGACGAATACGCAGATCTATCAGTAATAACTACTTGTCCATTGTTGATTGCTGGCTTTACAATTTCCTGAATTAACTGTGCTCTACTTGCACTCATAAGAAGAGCCTCTGAGGTTGGGTCAACATCATAATCATGGCTTAGCAATAATTCCCTAATTCCCTCACCAAGTTTTGAGCCTCCTGGCTCCCTAACAATGTTAAAATCTACATTTGATTCAGTAAGTTTTTTTGATAATTCATCAATCAAAGTAGTCTTCCCTGACCCATCTATACCCTCAAATGCTAAGTAACTACAATTCAATCTGGCTCATCCTCCATAGATTTAAAGTCTAATTTAATATTATTGAAATTGGAATTTTCAATACCAAACTCTTTAAATATTTTCTTGTAGCTGGAGATAAATGTAATTACACCGGAAATAAAAATTAGAAGGGAGCTGATTTTAAGTACAGCTTCAATACCACTACCACTTAATAATGTATCTAAATAATTTGCAGTAATCCCGGATGTTAAAAAAGAAAGTAGAAGTGCAATTCTTCCAATTGTGTAAAAATTACCAAAAACTCTGCCTCTCATTTTATGGTCAGTACTTGCTTGTAAGAAGCTTATTGTTAGGAGATATACGCCTCCAGTGCCAACTCCAGATATAAAAATGGATAGCAAAATATCTAGAAAGTCATCGGAAATGAAAGCTGTGTAGAGTGAGATTCCCGTTGAAAGCATACATAAACCAATTACAAAGCTAACCCTTGAGAATGAACTTACAAAATAGCTAAATGTAACCATGCTAAATACTATCCCCGTGCCAAATGAAGCAATCATAAAACCAAATGAGCTTTCAGTGAAGCCTCGGTCGACAGTTAAGAATGTGTGCCCAAGTATAAACAGGGCTCCTGCTCCAAAGAGACTCAGAGAAATTGAAATAGTTATATTTCGTATTTCTTTGTTGCGGAAGAAATAGTTAAGACCCTCTTTAAATTCCTTCAACACAAATCTATCAGCTTTAATGGATGTATTCACTTTTTTTGTTTTAAGAAATATTAGAAGATACGCAGAAACTAAAAATGTTACTGCATCAAAAAGAAAAATAATTGAGCCTGACCATCCGTTGCCAAAGCTGCTTATAAAAGCAGGTACTTTTATGTCAGCAATTAATCCAAAAAATATTGAGGCTATGGGCAGAGTGGCATAGGTTCCTATTGCAAACAGTGAATTTGCTTTGACTAGATTTTCCTTATTAACCACTTCAGGAACAACTGACTCCCTAGATGGCTGTCTCATCATTGAAAATATTTCAGTCAAGAAATTAATGATGAACAATTGAAGCAGTGAGGTTGCAAAAAAAAGAAACAGTACAATTACCATTCTTGATAAATCTGAGATGATCATAATATTTTTTTTATTCAATCTATCAGCCATAAGTCCAGCAATAGAAGATAAAAATGCAGGTATTATTCGTGCTACTACTGGAACTACTGCTGTTATGCCTGAGTTACCACTTTCAGAGCCAAGTTGGCTTGCCAAGGCTACTGAAGCAAACAATGTAGCCCAATCTCCAAAGCTAGATAGAGATCCTGACCACCACAGAATTGAAAATTGAGATTTTGAAAATATTTTAATTTTATTCACTTAATTACATCTTAAAAGGAATTTAAAATACTTTTTTTTAAAAATCCTATACATATTAAAAAAATGATGTTAAAAATGAGGACATGTCAAAACCTTTAGTAATTGTTGAGTCTCCAACAAAAGTTAAAACTATTTCTAAAATTTTAGGACCTGACTATGTTGTCAAATCAAGTGTTGGCCACATTAGAGACCTTCCAAGAAATGCTAAATCAATTCCATCTGGCTACTCAAATAAAGATATTTTGTGGGGAGCTGTAAAGCCCGATGACTTTGAAAATATATACGTTATACCTGAAGATAGAAGAAAAATAGTTAATGAACTTAAACAGTTGGCTGATAATGCACCTGAAATATATCTTGCTACAGATGATGATAGAGAAGGTGAGGCAATTGCATACCATTTAAAAGAAGCTCTTGAATTAAAAGATGAGCCAAAAAGAATTAAATTTAATGAAATAACACCAACTGCTGTCCTAAATGCAATTAATAATCCAGAAAAAATTGATATTGGTAAATTTAAATCTTATGAAGCGAGAAGGACTCTTGATCGTATGATTGGTTATGAAATTTCTCCAAAAGTAAGAGACTTAGGTGGAGCATTTATTTCCACAGGCAGAGTCCAAGGTCCAGCAATTAGACTTATTGTAGAAAGAGAAGAGGAGAGAATTAAATTTGTGAAGTCTCAGTATTTTGAGATTTCCGCAACTTGCTCCAGCAAAAGCTCTGAATTTATCGCAAGTTTAAAAAAAGTTCAAAGTAAAAGACTGGCATCCTCATCTGATTTTGATAAAAACGGTAAAAAAACTAGCCTGGAGAAAAAATATTTAACTGAAGAGGAAGCTAATGAAATTATAAATAAGCTTTCAAATGCTAAAGCTAAGATCTCTTCTATAAAAGAATCTTCTCGAAGTGGTAAGCCGCCCAAACCCTTCAAAACTACGAGCCTTCAAACCTCAGCAAGAAGCAACCTTGGGTTTCAGCCAAGAAAAACTATGGGTGTTGCGCAAAGACTTTACCAAGAAGGTCTTATTACCTATATGAGAACAGATTCAATTAGATTATCGGATGTTGCCATAAAGGCTTCAAGAGATTTTATTCAACAGAATTTTTCAAACAATCACTTACCAGAAATGCCCAACTATTTTGGTGATAGTAAAAATGCACAGGCTGCTCATGAAGCGATTAGGCCCTCTGGTGATACTTTTACAACCCCTTCAGAATTACTTGCCACACACAAAGAAGATAGTGATGAATTTAGGCTGTATAGTTTAATATTCAATACTACTGTCGCATCTCAAATGACCGATGCTAAAGGAGTAACAAAAACAATAGAGATAGAAGTACAAGATGATAAGTTTGGACCCATGATCTTGGGAATATCAGGTACCACTTGGACATTTGGTGGATACAGAGATTTAATAAGAAATGCAGCTGAAAAATCACAGGAGTTGCCAGATTTGTCAAAAAATGATGTTGTTGAAATATTAAGATGCGAAAGCGAAGAAAAATTTACTAATCCACCGAATAGATATTCATCAACATCCTTGATTAACAAACTTGAAGAGCTAGGTATTGGTAGGCCATCAACTTATGTTTCTATTATTGAAAGTATCACTTCAGTTTTTATTAATTCGGAATCAAGCCTTAAGCCCCGGATTTTAGCTATGGCCCTGATAAATAATTTTATGAAGCCTTTTTTCAATCAATACATTGACTATGAATTTTCAAAATCAATGGAAGATAGTCTTGATGAAATCCTTGAAAGTAATAACCCCCAGTTATCAAAAGTAGATTTTTTAGAAAAATCTCATAGATCAATTGAAAATCATATTAATAAATATGGAACTCAAGATCCCTTAGCCTTAACTTCGATTAATTTACCTTTTGAATCCAGATACGTTGTAAAAACTGGAAGAATTGTGGGAAAGGTGCCTTATCCATATTTATTGAGAGATGATGATTTTAAAGTTGGACTCAACCCAGATATAGCTCTAGAAGAAGTAAGTACAGAATATATTCTTGAGTTAGAAGGAAAACAAGAAGAGAGTCTTAAAAAAGAAAGAACAGTCTGTGAGTGTCCAGAATGTGGCACTCCAATATTTATAAAACTGGGTCCTAATGGTGGTTTTTACATTCAACACGGAATAAAGGAAAAGGGAGTCAGACAGAAAAAATGTATTTACAAAAATTTGATTGGACCAATTTTTGAAGATGAAAATCCTGATAATCTCACATCCCAAGAATGTATAGAGAGGTTTTCTCTATCTGCAAAGAATCCAAGGAAAGTTGCCACTCAAGGCGAATGGACTTACTCTTCTGCAGTCGGACCATATGGTGGTTATGCTATGAAACAAAGACCTCGAACTGTATTCAACTTTGAGGAATTAAAATCTCTTTCAAAGGATGCCATACGTGAAGTTGTAGAAGATGAGAAATACAGAAAAATTTCTAATTTTTTGGGTGGAGAGATCCTAAAAATACCAAAATCAGCGACTAAAGATTCAATGTTAGACATGATTTCTAATCACTTTTTACTTGATGAAAAACAAATAAAAAAACTCTCCAAAGAGCATCTAGTTCAGCTTGCAAAACTTCTTGATATTGTATTTTATAGAGGCAGGTTCAGAATGAAGGCTGAAGATGCTACTAAAGACAACTTAATTAACAAAATACTGATTGAGAAAAAGAACAAAGCGTTAGAAAATCAAAGAATGGCAATTTCTGTCACAGAACAGGAAATCCTTAGCTTGTTTGGCGACAGCGATAGCCAAGTAAATTAATAATTCTTACTGACTTAAGGCTTTTTCAAACTTTTCACTGAAGACTTGAAGACTAAAATTATTTTCAATATTTTCCCTATTTTTATTACCAAATACAGTTAACTTATCAGGGTTTTCAATAAAATAAAGAACGCCTTCAATAATTGCTTTTTTATCACCAACGACAAAACCAGACTGTCCAGGAACTACTGTTTCTGGGGCACCTCCTGATGAACCAACTAATGTTGGCATTCCATGACTTGCAGCCTCCAAGTAGACAAGACCTAAACCTTCAAATTCTGCTCCAAAATATTTAGATCTAGAGGGCATTACAAAAATATCTATATTTTGATAAAAGTTATAGTCCTCATCCATGTTTTCTTCTATAAAATTTACCTTTGCTGAAGAAATAGAAGCAAGTCTCTGTAAGTAGTTTTGTTGTTTCCCAAAACCTAGAATATCCAACTCAATATCATGCCCCTTTTCTTTAAGCTCGTGTACAGCCTCAATAACCCAGTCAATTTTTTTTCTTGAGACAAAACGACTCATCACTCCCACTTTTATAGTCTGTTTAGTAGCAACTTCTTTTTTTAGATCAGGTATATCTATGCCTGCTCCAATATTAATAATTTCAGTTTCGGTAATATCTTGGAGTTTTTTCTTAGAAAATTCACTGACAGTAAATATTTTATTTAGCTTTTTTAGACTACTTTTTAGGATAGTTCTTACAACGGGAATATAATTTAGAATGTTGAATTCAGCACCATGACAAATCATAAACTGGGGGATTTTTACATTTTTTGGGTTGTCTGGATTTGAAATTTGGTCTAGTTTATTAATTAGTAAAAATTGAGGATTACTAGATCCATGAAGAATTGTATCAATATTTTCACTAATGATAATTTTTTTTATTTCGCTAATAATTTTTTTACTGCTTAAGAAAAAATCTTTTGAAGAGTTGATAACATTTTCTCCTTTTGCCCATTTTGGTGCATATATTATGAACTCATGGTCGACAGAGGCAACCAAGTTGCTTAGGTACGTGGTAATACCACCTTTTTTTGGTGACCAATCATTTGTTATAAGTAATATTCTCATGGAGTACTGAGTAATATTATACGTCTGTAATAAAGATTTATACTTTTAAAAAGCAGATGCAAATATCAAGCTAACAATTGTCATCACTTTGATCACAATATTCATAGCTGGACCAGAAGTATCTTTAAACGGATCGCCGATTGTGTCGCCGATAACAGCTGCTTTGTGTTCATCAGAACCCTTACCTGCACCGCCTCCAGCTTCAATATATTTTTTCGCATTATCCCAGGCACCACCTGAATTAGCCATGAATATAGCAAGTAGAAATCCAGTTACAAGTGATCCGGCTAAGAAACCACCAAGAGCTTCTTTATCCCAAAATCCTATAATTAGGGGGAGAGCTATTGCTAGTCCACCGGGTAGTAGCATCTCTTTTAGTGCAGCAGTTGTTGCTATGTCTACGCACTTTGTATAGTCAGGTACAACTCCTTCTTTTCCTTCTCTTAAACCAGGAATTTCATTAAATTGTCGTCTAACTTCTTCAATCATCTTGAAAGCTGCTCGACCTACTGCGTTAATTGTCATAGCTGCAAATAAGAATGGGAACATACCACCAAGAAATAAACCTAACGTTACTTCTACTTCAGTTATGTCTAATTTCTCAATTCCTGCACTTTGGACAAAAGCTGAGAATAAAGCAAGTGCAGTTACTGCAGCCGAGGCGATTGCAAAACCTTTAGCAATTGCAGCTGTAGTATTTCCAAGTGAATCTAATTCATCAGTAGCTTCTCTAACTTCGGGTGGCAAATGAGCCATTTCAGCTATTCCTCCAGCATTATCAGCAATAGGACCATATGCATCAACAGCCACAGTTATTCCTAATGTTGAAAGAACACCAATGGCAGCTATAGCAATACCATATATGCCTCCATCAGCACCTAATGCCCAGTCGCCTGCCGTATATGCACCATAAATTCCAAAAACAACCACGATTACTGAGAATGCAGCTGATCTCATGCCCTCAGATATTCCTGATAAAACTAATGTTGCTGGTCCAGTTTTTGCCTGATCAGCAATATTTTTCACAATTGAATAGTGATCTGAAGTAAACCATTCTGAAATTTGTCCAACCAAGAGCCCCACTGCGAGTCCTATGATTACAGAAATAAATAATCCTATTGGATTTTCTGCATAATCTGAAAACATATAGTCACTCAAAAAATAAACACCGACAACAGTCAGTGCTGCTGCACTATATGTTCCTCTATGGAGAGCCTGTGCTAACTTTCCCTCTTTTGGAACGACTAAGAAAGATGAAAGAATTGATGCTCCCATACCAATAGTTCCTACAGCCAATGGAAAAAGTAATAAAGAAGGGAGGACACTTTGACCAGCAAAAACTATAGCTGCATAAGCTAATGGAGCAACTAGTGAGCCAACATAGCTCTCAAAAAGATCTGCTCCCATGCCAGCAAC
>CENF01180567.1_pt1 | contig 10232 bp, 12 predicted proteins | sample 361291 | NCBI WGS metagenome assembly CENF01 (sample SAMEA2619399, study PRJEB7988) | marine metagenome | isolation source: saline water (ENVO:00002010), including | reverse complement strand
CATGTTATTTCAATCATATCAAAATCTTCTTTACCAACGCCACATTCTGGACATAACCAGTCTTCTGGTACATCTTCCCATGCTGTTCCAGGCTCAATGCCATCATCAGGCCATCCAAGCTCTTCATCATATATGAGGCCACAGACGATACATTCCCATTTTTTATATTTCATTAGATTTTAAAATTACTTATTTGCTTTAAAACAACGAGGCTATAATATCAGATTTAAGTATTTAAATTAATGAAGCTCAAACAAATATCTAATTGGCTCTCATGTGAAGTCATGAATACTCAGCTAGAAAACAAGATTATTAAATCATGGCTTTTAGAAGAAGGTCCTATCACTAAAAGGATCAAAACCAATGAAGAGTTTAAGCTTAAGTTAATTCATGATGATTTAGGTAGGGCCAATAAATCAGAAAGGTCATTTCTTGGATACTTAAATGGAGACAAAGATTCTATTAAAATGAATATAAGAGAAGTGATTCTTTATGGCAATAAAAATCCAAAGGTTTATGCTCGTTCTGTTATTCCCATTGAGACTATAAATCAAGGGCTATCAAAACTAGGAGAGCTTGGAGCAAAACCATTAGGTGATATTCTTTTTGAAAAAAATATATTTAAAAAAGAGAATACTGTATATGCTAAATTTAAATGGTTCTCTAGTTTTATTAGTGAAAAATCAATATTCTGGGGCAGAAAAACAAAATACAATGTTAAAAACAAACCCTTTTCTGTAATGGAAGTTTTTCTTATTAATCAGGATGAATAAAAATAAAATACAATCCTTTATTGAGTTGGCTAGATTAGATAAACCAATTGGAATATATTTATTACTATGGCCTTCTTTATTAGGCCTTTTATTAGCAGGCCTTAATTCTCAAATAAGCATTAAAAGTATATTAATAGTAATTATTGGGTCTGTTCTGGTAAGGTCGTGTGGGTGTGTAATAAATGATTTAACTGATTATAAAATAGATAAATTAGTAAAAAGAACTGCTGGCAGGCCTATACCTAGTGGTGCTATTACCATCTTTGAAGCATGGTTTTTCTTTGCAATACTATCTTTTCTTTCTTTGATTTTATTATTAAATACAAATCCACTAACAATAAAACTTTCAATATTCTTTGCATTTTTTATAGTTCTATACCCAATGACAAAAAGGTTTATAAAAGCTCCTCAGTTTTTTTTAGGTATAACATTTGGATCTGGCTCAGTAATAGCTTATTCACTAGAAACTAGTACATTCTCCATGTCTATATTGATTTTGTATTTCGGAATTATTGCTTGGATAGTCAGTTTTGATACATATTATGCCCTTCAGGATAAAATTGACGATATAAATATAGGAATATACTCAACTCCAATATTGTGGGGAGAAAATGCAATTAAGTACTCAAAGGTATTACATCTTATTTTTTATGCCTCTTTATTAATAATAGCTACTATCAATGCATTTTCTGTCTTATTTTTTCTTATATTTATTTTTTTATTTTATTTATTCTTATATCAAAATAAACTTTTAAAAGACTCTAATTACCTAGCTGCTTTTAAAATAAATAATTGGGTTGGAATGATATCTGTCTTAGGTTTTACATTAGAAATAATTTTTTTAATTTAAATGAGTAATTTTAAATTTATTGAGAGTATTAACTCACTAAAAGAATCTGAATTTAATAATCTATTAGATGTCAATGATTCTCCATTTATAAAATATGGATTTTTAGAGTCTTTAGAAAATTCTAAATCTGTTTCAAAGATAAATGGCTGGCAACCAAATCACTTAACTTTATTTAAAGAAAAAAAATTAGATGGATTCATGCCTCTTTATATTAAACATAATAGCCATGGAGAATTTGTATTTGATCATCAATGGTCTTATGCATTAAATAGAGCTGGAAGAAATTATTATCCAAAATTATTAACAGCCATTCCATTTACTCCATGCGAGTCAAAGAAAATTATAAAAAATAAAGAATTAGCTTATGAAATTTTTATACAAGAGGTTAAAGATCTTATGCATGCAAATAATATAGAAACATGGCATATTCTTTTTCCAGATGAAGACATTGATGAGACTTTAGTCGATAATAATTTTATAAAAAGAACAGGTTATAAATTTATCTGGAATAATAAAAAGTATAGTTCTTTTGAAGATTACCTAGAAATTTTTACCTCAAGGCAAAGAAAAAATATTAAAAGTGAAAGAGAAAAAGTTAGAAAAGCTGGAGTAACTTTTGATATCAAAGATCAAAGCAGTCTGGTGCTTGAAGACTGGAATGATTTTTATGCTTTCTATAAAAATACATATCTTCAAAGACTTCAAGAACCATATCTAAATTTAGATTTTTTTAAAGGAATTCATAAAAAAAGAGAGCAGCTTAATCCTATTATATTTTTTGCAGAGAAAGATAATAAGAGGGTTGCGGCCTCGTTATTTTTTAACCGTAAATCAGTACTTTATGGTAGAAATTGGGGAACATCTAGAGATATAGATAGTCTACACTTTGAATGTTGTTATTATCAAGGAATTGATTATTGTATACAAAATAATATCATGCAATTTGATCCAGGTGTTCAAGGAGAATATAAAATAAGAAGAGGTTTTGAGCCGACTAAAACCCACTCTTATCACTACGTTATAAAGAAAGATTTTAGAGACGCAATAACAGAATTTTGTACAAAGGAAAAAACTGAAATTGATAACTATTTAAAGGCATGTAATAGATATACTCCTTTTAAAAAAAAATATAAAATTTAATAATGCTTAGAACTTTACCGAAAACGTCTCATCAACTCACAATTTGTGAAGGTAATTTTTTAAGACTAAAAAAAATACTTCAAAACTTCTCAAAACAAAAGTTTATTTTTCAAACCATTAACTCTGATAATTCATATAATTCAATATCATTTAATATCATTCATAAGACAAAACATACTCTAATATTTGAGGCCAAACAAAATAATAAAAGTGATGAGTTAAATAGTTTTGCTATGAGAATACAGATCTGTCTTGATGCTAATTTGGCAGAAGTAATTTCCTATCAAGGAGAAAAAGCTATTCCTTTTTTTATTAAGACATCTTTAACACAATCAAAAGATGAGAAAGTTCAACAAAATAGATTTCTAACTGAGTGGCTTGAAAGTATCTTTATTTCAGGCATTAATCCTGAAATAAATTTTGATGACTAAAACAATATTATATTTTCATGGTTTTGCTTCTTCATCAGACTCTGAAAAAGCAGAAATCCTAAAAAAATATATTTCTTCTTTTGCAAATAAAACAAAATTAATTATCCCTGATCTAAATAATAATTTTCAAAAAGCTATTAAGGAAATAAAAGAATTAATTCAATTGAACAAAAAACCAATTGCTTTTATGGGGAGTTCATTGGGGGGATATTATGCAGCATATTTTTCAAGTTTATATAAATCAAAAGCTATTTTAATAAATCCTGCGATTCCTCCACTGAAAGGGTTTGATGTTTACCTTGGGGAAAATGAAAATTATTCAACTGGTGAAAAATTTAATATTACAAAAGAAGATATTAAATTTATAAGATCAATTTCTCATAAAAAATACAATAATTCTCATAATACCCTTATTCTTCTTGAATCTGAGGATGAAATATTAAATTACATTGAAACTTCTACATATTTTCAAGGCTGCTTTATAGATATCAACTTTGGAGGAAATCATTCTTATACCTCCTTAGAAGAAAAATTAGAAAAGATTAAGTTTTTTTTAGATATTAAATAAAATGATCTAAAATTGAGCAAAAAACTTTATTTTGCACATAAATAAGGCATAATAGTATCAATAAATGTGCATATGCATAATAAATAAAAAATTAAAAATATTTTAGGAGATACTAATGAAAACATATGAATACATCTGGTTGGATGGCTACAAACCGGAACCAATGATGAGAAGTAAAGTTAAGGCAACTAAGGATGAAACCCCTCCTGATTGGTCATTTGATGGGTCATCAACACAACAAGCTGAAGGTGGAAGTTCTGATTGCTTACTTTTACCTGTCCAAACTTATGAAAATCCTAATGGTCATGATTTAGTGATGACACAAGTACAAGCAGCAGATCATTCAACTCATCCATCTAATTTTAGAGCAGCAGCTGCTGACGTTGTTACAGATGAATGGTGGTTTGGGTTTGAGCAAGAATATTTTTTTACTGATCCGCAAACTGGAGAACCTTTAGGTTGGGAAGATGGAGAGCCAAGAGAACAAGGAGAGTATTATTGTGGTGTTGGAGCAAATAATGTTGTTGGTAGAGAAATATCTGATGCCCATTTATTAGCTTGCCTAGACCTTGGTATCGAGTTAACAGGAACCAATGCAGAAGTTGCTCTTGGTCAATGGGAATATCAATGCTTTGGAAAAGGAATAAAAGCTGCAGATGATCTATGGGTAAGCAGATACCTGCTATATAAAATAGCAGAAGAATTTGGAGTTGGTGTAAATATTCACCCTAAACCAAAAACAGGAGATTGGAATGGTTCTGGGATGCATTGCAATTTTTCTAATGAGGCTATGAGATCTGAGGGTTCTGAGGAACTCTTTACTTCAATGTGTGACAAGCTTGGAGAAGTTCATGAAGAAGGTATAGCATCTTATGGGTCTGATAATGATATGAGATTAACTGGGCTTCATGAAACTCAAAGTATTGAAAAGTTCTCTTATGGAGTAAGTGATAGAGGTGCGAGTATTAGAATCCCTGTTTACACAGTAGAGCATAATTGGAATGGTTATTTAGAAGATAGGAGACCTGCTTCTAATGCTGATCCATACAAAATATTAGCTCATATAGTAGGTACTCTAACAAAGTAATATTGATTAGCTTCTACCCTATTTTCATTTAATGAATAGGGTAGAATAAATTATGAAAATAGATAAAGAAAACTTATCATTTTTAAACCAACTGGCTTCAGAAATTATAGTTCTTGATAAAAACCTAAAGGTATTATGGTTAAATGACTCTGCTTTAAATAAAGGTTGGGTATTAAATCAAGATAATGAAAATTTGATTACAAATCAATTTTCTGAAGAAACAAATGGAAAGTTAATAAATCTCTTAAAAAAAACAATAAAAAAAGATGGTGCAAAAACTAAAAGAGACTTTGATTTAATATCAGCATCTAATAATAAAAGAATTATTGATTTAACTGTTTCATGGAGCCGAGAATATGAATGTTTGATATTAGAAATATCATGTGTTGATAACTTAAACAAAATTATTGACTCTACCAAAACATTCTCTACACAAAAAATAGCTGCAAATCTTGCAAGAACACTGGCCCATGAAGTAAAAAATCCATTATCTGGAATAAGAGGAAGCGCACAAATCCTTGATAAGAAATTACAAGATAAGTTTTCTTCAAAATTTTTAAAAATTATTATTGATGAAACGGATAGACTAAATGGGATAGTTACTAAAATCTTAACTCCTCCTTCAAAACCAAGTCTAAGTTTATTTAATATTCATTCAGCTTTGGAAAAAGTTTATGCTCTTATCGAGGCTGGCAAGAGTAATGATATTGAATTTATTAGGGATTATGATCCAAGCATTCCTGAAATATATGGTGATGAAAATTTATTTGTTCAAGCAGTTCTTAATATTGTTAAAAATAGTCAACAAGCGATAGAAAATATAAAAGAGCCTTCGATTACAATTAAATCAAGAGTTAAATATGGACATCCAATTAATGGAATTATTCAGCAAACAGTTTGTTCGATTGATGTCATTGATAATGGAGAAGGAATTCCAAATGATTTACATGACCAATTATTCTTCCCTATGGTATCAATGAAAGAAAGCGGATCTGGGCTTGGTCTTACTATAGCCCAAGACATAATAAGAGTTCATGGGGGAAACATAACATTTAAATCAAAACCTGGTAAGACAATTTTTTCAATTCATGTGCCTCTAGGGGTTGAAAATAAGGAGCCTAAAATTGCATAAAGTTTGGATAGCTGATGATGATGAAGCGATTAGACTAGTACTTGAAGAAAGTCTTTCAAGCGCAGGATTTATAACTAAAACATTTTCTTCAGGAGAAGAATTAATAAAAGAATTAGATACATCAAAGCCTGATTTAGTTATAACTGATGTTCAAATGCCTGGAATGTTAGGCTATGACATTCTTAAGCATATTAAGAATAATTTTGAAGACCTACCAGTTATAATAATGACTGCCTTTGCAGATATGCAAGCAGCAATAGAATCATTTGGTGGAGGCGCATTTGAATATATTCCTAAGCCCTTTGACCTTGAAGAAGCAATTGAAATTATTAATAGGGCTCTTGAGACAAAACCAAAAACACAAGGGCTTAAAAAAGATACTAAACTAGATATCATTGGAGAGTCTTCAGCAATGCAAGAGGTCTTTAGATCAATTGGAAAGTTATCTAGCACAATTGCAACTGTTTTAATTCAAGGAGAATCTGGCACAGGCAAAGAACTAATTGCGAAATCACTTCATAAAAATAGCCCAAGACATGACATGCCATTTATTGCTCTTAACATGGCTGATATACCAAAAGAGCTTGTTGAGTCTGAACTATTTGGGCATGAAAAAGGATCATTTACAGGTGCTGTAGAACAAAGAATTGGAAGATTTGAACAAGCCAATGGAGGTACCCTATTTCTAGATGAGATTGGAGATATGCCATTAGAATCTCAAACTAGGCTGTTACGGGTATTATCAAACAAAGAGTTCTACAGGGTTGGAGGAGATAAACCTATTAAAGTTGATGTAAGAATTATTGCAGCCACTCACCAAAATCTTAGCAATTTAGTCTCGCAAAAAATCTTTAGAGAAGATTTATTTTATAGACTAAATGTTATTAAAATAAATGTTCCTCCTCTTAGAGAAAGAAAAGAAGATATTGAAGATTTATCAAAATATTTTCTTAAAAATTATTCTGACTCTCTTGATGAAGACCTTAGGGTCTTAAATAGTGAAACAAAAGATATTATGAATAAATATGATTGGCCTGGAAATGTGAGACAGCTTGAAAATGTATGTTATTGGTTAACTTTAATGTCACCATCTCAAAATGTTAAAGTCAAAGATTTACCTAATGAGGTTAAAGATTTAGAAATTTCAGATATACCCTCAACCTCATGGGAAGATGGAATGCAAAACTGGCTAAAGAATGTTTCAATGAATATAGATTCTGGGTTATCAGAAATTGCAATTACAAAAATTGAGAAAATGCTTATAAAGACAGCATTAGAAAGATCAAACGGTAAGAAAAATGATGCGGCTCAAATTTTAGGCTGGGGAAGAAATACTCTCTCAAAAAAAATGAAAGATCATGGAATTTAAAGAACTAAGGGTAAGTTTTGAATTTTCCATTCGTTAATACCCCCCTTTAAAATTAAAATATTTAAAAAACCTTCTTTCTTAAGAATTTCTCCGGCATTCGGTGAAGTGCTTCCCATTTCACAAATCAAAATTATTGATTTATCTTTTTGATTAATTTGATTTGTGCTATTAGATAAATTATTAAAAGGAATATTAATGCTATTAGTAATATGACCACTCTGAAATGATTCTGAATCTCTTAAGTCTACCAAGAAAGCATTATCTTGATTCGATAAAGAAATTAATGTTTGAGGAGATATTTTTTTACCTCCTTTATTTGAATTTGATATTAAAAGAAGAATTATAAATACTAAGAGAGGGGCTGATAAAAAATAATGCTCAATTAAAAAATTAATTAGTTCCATCAGTGTATTATCTATTAAAATAAGAAAAATTTATAAAATATATGAAAGAAAAAAATTTATTGCTAGTTCGACATGGACAAAGTGAATGGAATGAAAAAAATCTCTTCACTGGGTGGGAAAATCCTGGCCTAACAAAAAAAGGTGAAGATGAGGCAAGAAATGCTGGCTTATTGATAAAGAAGTTGGGTATAAATTTTGATTACATGTTCACTTCGGATTTAATTAGAGCTCAATTAACTGCTTCTATGATACTTAATAAAATTAATCAAAATAATATACCCACAATTAAAAATAAAGCACTTAACGAAAGATTTTATGGAGATTTGCAAGGACTTAATAAAGATGAATGCAGAAAAAAATGGGGAGAAGAGAAAGTGCAAATGTGGAGAAGATCATATAATTTAGGCCCTCCTGGAGGAGAGACATTAAAAGAAACGGGCGAAAGAGTAATTCCATACTTCAAGAAAGAGATACAACCATTATTAGAAACAGGTAAAAACATAATCATAGCAGCTCATGGCAACTCATTAAGATCATTAATAAAGTTTTTAGATGACGTTTCAGACGATGACATTGTAAAGCTAGAAATTCCTACAGGTGCGCCTATTCATTATGCTTTTAATGAATATGGAAATGTAATAAAAAACAAAATTTTATAGGCTGAATTTGAACTCTAAATCAAAAATATTTTCTTCTAATATTTCAAGATGGTATATCAAAAATGGAAGAAAAAACCTTCCATGGAGAAACAAAATAACTCCATACAGAATTTGGATCTCAGAAATAATGTTACAACAAACTCAAGTGAAAACAGCGATACCATATTTTAAAAAATTTATATCAAAATACCCTAATTTAAAATCGTTATCTCATGCCAAAGAAGAAGATATTATGGCTCTGTGGAGTGGTCTTGGTTTTTATAGGCGAGCAAAAAATATATTTAAAACAAAAGAAATTATTAAAGATCAATACAATAATATTTTACCAAAAACATTTGATCAGTTAATCCAACTACCTGGTATTGGAAAATCAACAGCTGGGGCAATCATGTCTATAGCCTATGAAGTTCCTACTCCCATATTGGATGCAAATGTCAAAAGAGTTATTGCAAGATATAACGAAATAGATCTCCAAAAGAAATCATCATTAAAAGATTTATGGAGTTTTTCTAAGATTTATACTCCATCAAATAAGATATTTGAATATACACAAGGAATCATGGATATTGGAGCAACTATATGCAATATCAGAAAACCTAAATGTAGTGATTGTCCATTAAATAAATCATGTAAAACGGCTTTTAAAGATTTTATATTTACTGAAAAAGTTAAATTAAAAAAATCTAAAAAGAAAATATTCTTTAAATTAGCTCACTCTAAAAATTCATTTTTACTTTTCAAAAAGAATGAAAAAAGTTTTTGGGAAAGTTTATGGATTCCATATGAAGATAAAAATATTAGTACTAAAAATCTATTTAGAAAACCATTGAACAGTCATAAAAAAAACTTTAATCATGCTTTATCGCATTTAGATTTGGATATTACTATAGAAATCTTTGATTATAAGGCTCCATTTAAAGTTAACACGTCACTAGAGCATCAGTGGATTAAAAAAAGTGATATACAAAATTATGGATTACCAAAACCTATAAAGCATATAATAGAAAAATATGTCTAAAAATATTTTCTGTAAGAAGCTTAAAAAGGATTTACCTGCCTTGACTATTCCACCCATGCCAGGATCAAAAGGTATAGAAATTATGGAGACTGTATCTGAAGATGCTTGGGAAATGTGGAAGTCTCATCAAACTACTTTAATAAATGAGAGACACCTAGATATGTCTGATCCAGAAAATAGAAAATGGTTGTTTGAACAAATGGATAAATTCTTTAATAATGAAGATTATGAGAAAGCATCTGGTTTTAAAGCGCTAGATTAATAAGGAGCTACTTTGACAGATAAAATAAATTCTAAATTTCCAAAAGAAGCTGAGGTCGTTATTGTTGGTGTAGGTGGAATCGTTGGTTCTATGCTTGCATATTGGTTAACAGAATTTGGTCAAAAAAATATTGTTGGGTTGGAGAAATCTTCTGTCATTCCATCAGATATAGCCTCAACAGCTCATGCTTCGGATTTTGTTTACAACACAACGCATGACAAATTAGGCTGTTGGACAACTGATTTTAGTAGAAAATTTTATGAAGATAATGGCTTTTTCTTAAAAAAAGGCGGTTTAGAAATTTGTAGAAAAGACGATGATGCGCGTTGGGAAGAGCTTAAAAGAAAAGTTTCCTCAGGAAAGGCTTTTGGAACAAATATCAGGCTTATTTCTGCTGCCGAAGCTAAAGAAAAATTTCCTCTATTAGACGAAGAATCAATTCGCGGTGCAATGTGGGATCCAGATGCTGGCTTAGTAACACCCCGCTCTCAAGATGTAGTAAGTTTTGCTGTGGAAACTGCAAAAGATAAAGGTGCTCT
>CENF01151527.1_pt1 | contig 10233 bp, 7 predicted proteins | sample 361291 | NCBI WGS metagenome assembly CENF01 (sample SAMEA2619399, study PRJEB7988) | marine metagenome | isolation source: saline water (ENVO:00002010), including | reverse complement strand
TAAATAAAAGAAAGTAAACGAATAAAGGAGACAAAGTGGCAAACATATATTACGAAGCAGATGCGGACAGAACTCAAATCGACAATAAAAGAGTCGCCGTACTTGGCTATGGCTCACAAGGCCATGCTCATGCCTTAAACCTCAAGGAGTCAGGTGTACAGGTTGTTGTAGGACTTCGCCCAGAATCGGGATCAGTTAATAAAGCTCAAGAAGCTGGCCTTACCGTAATGAGTATTGATGAAGCATCAAAGTGGGCGAATGTAATAATGATTCTGCTACCTGACACCGAACAAGCATCCATATATGACAGTCTTATCGGTCCGAATATGGACTCTGGAGATACGCTGATGTTTAGCCACGGGTTTAATATCCGATTTGATCTCATTACCCCACCTGCTGACGTGGATGTTGTTATGGTTGCTCCTAAAGGACCAGGGCACCTCGTAAGAAGAACCTATCTAGAAGGCGGCGGGGTTCCTTGCCTTATCGCAGTTGAAAATGATGCCTCAGGAAACGCAAAAGAATTTGCTTTGGCTTACGCAGATGCAATAGGCGGAGCTCGAGCAGGTGTAATCGAAACAACGTTCACGGAAGAGTGCGAGACAGACCTTTTCGGAGAACAGGTAGTTCTGTGCGGAGGTCTTACTGAATTAGTCAGGAGTGGCTTTGATACCCTCGTGTCAGCTGGCTACCAGCCAGAAATAGCGTATTTTGAATGCCTTCACGAACTGAAACTCATCGTTGACCTAATGTACGAGGAAGGCATAGCAGGAATGCGGTACAGCATTTCAGACACCGCAGAATATGGCGATCTTACCCGCGGGCCACGAGTCGTTGACGATCATGTTCGTGAGACAATGCAAACTATCTTAGATGAAATCCAGTCAGGTAAATTTGCTGAAGAGTGGGTTGCTGAATCGAAAAGTGGACGCAAGAATTTCCTTGACCTCGAAGCCGCTGGCCAAAATCTAGCGATTGAAAAAATTGGGAAAGAACTCCGTGCCATGATGCCATGGATATCATCTGGTAAGCAGAGCGTTAAAGATACAAGTGGCGGGCAAGGGTAAAATCCTTCAAAAATCTCTTTAGAGGTTGCATAACCGCTGAAATTCTGGTTCAATCAAAGGAACATTAAGAGAGGTCCATTAGTGGGCCCGGCAACCTAGGACGGACACCCAAGGTGCTTCCCAGAAATGGGGATGTGGTACGAAAGTACAAGTAATTGTCCAAACGGATAAATTCACATCGAGCAGTCAAGCAAACGGGTTCCTTCCAAAATAATTAGGAAGGTAACAATGAGTAATTGGCAATTTGAAACACAGCAAATCCATGCTGGTCAAGAACCGGATGCAGCTACAAATTCAAGAGCTGTTCCGATTTATCAAACCACATCTTTTACATTTAACAGCACTGATCATGCGGCGAACTTATTTGCTCTAGCTGAAATGGGGAATATCTATACCCGTATTATGAACCCCACACAAGGTGTCTTTGAAGCAAGAGTCTCAGCTCTCGAGGGAGGAACAGAAACGGCCGTAGGTATACCTGGTGCATTAGCATTGGCGTCGGGGCAAGCTGCGGAAACTTTAGGCATTCTGACGATTCTTGAGTCAGGTGACCATATGGTCTCTGGAGCCTCATTGTATGGCGGGACCTATAATTTATTTCATTACACACTACCGAAATTAGGTATTGAGGTTACCTTCGTAGAAGACCCCGATGATTTGGAACAATGGCAAGCAGCTGTAAGAGATAACACGAAGCTCTTTTACGGAGAAATGAACCCAAACCCGAAAAATAACTGGTTAGACGTAAAAGGCGTTAGCGAAGTTGCCCATAAAAATGGTGTTCCGCTGATGGTAGACAATACAGCAGCAACACCATATCTTGTTAGGCCCCTTGAGCATGGTGCTGACATAGTTGTTCACTCAGCAACAAAATATATTGGTGGGCATGGAACATCAATTGGAGGTGTGTTGGTAGATGGAGGAAGTTTTGATTGGGGTGAAAGTGGTAAATTCCCGAACATGACCGAGCCGGACCCAAGCTACGGAGGTCTTGCATACTGGCCGGCTCTGGGACATGGATCGTATATCATCAAGGCCCGTGTGCAAATGCTCCGTGACTTAGGCGCATCAACCACACCCTTTAACGCCTTCATGTTTCTGCAAGGGTTGGAAACATTAAGCCTACGGATGGAACGCCATTGTAGCAACGCTCTCGCTGTGGCAGAGTATCTTGAAAATCATGACCAAGTTGAGTCAGTTGCTTACGCGGGGCTGGAAAGTAGCCCATGGCATGCAAGAGCCAAAGAACTAACAGGCGGCAAAGGCTTCGGCGCCATACCCGCTTTCAATATAAAAGGAGGCTTAGAATCAGGGAAAAAATTCGTCGAAGGCTTAGAGCTTCATAGCCATGTAGCGAATATAGGTGATGTAAGGAGTTTGGTAATTCATCCAGCTTCAACAACTCACAGTCAGCTCACCCCAGAAGAGCAAGCAGATACAGGAGTGTACCCAGGCCTGGTTCGATTGTCGGTTGGCATTGAACACATTGATGATATTATCGCTGATCTAGAAAAGGGATTTGCGGCAGCTATATAGATAAAATGCTTGGCAGTCTCGACTGTCAAGCATTTAATTCTTTAGGGTTCACGTTTTTAGCCACCACTAATATCACGTAGCAAAGGCATATCAGGGATGTTAGGGCTATCGTGTCGGATGCTCCCAGATCAAACCCAGTTGAGCTGGCGAGCAGTCCCATTAGTAAAGTGCCAATTGGAACCAGCCCAGCCCAAGCAATATTAAACATAGACATTACTCGACCTCTGAATTCCTCTGATACGAGTTCTTGAATTACGACCTGAAGGGTTGTGAACGAAGCAATATAGAAGAAACCCACTAAGATCTGCAAAACAATTGCTATTCCAAAATCGGTGACGCGTGAGAAGCCAAGAAGAAGTAGGCAATAGGGTATTGCAAACAAAGCTCCACGTTTCAAAGTCGACGAGGCAGTAAAACTACCTGCGGCTAACGCTCCAATTAGAGCCCCAAATCCTGTAGCCGCGCCCAACCAAGCAAAATAACTACTCGGTTTCCCTAAGCTATTCTCCGTAAATGAGGGCGATAAGGCAACATGTGACACACCGAAAACGCTAATAAAACCTACCAACAACAAAGCCTGCCAAGCATCTCTCTTTTCTCTAGCGTGACTCACTCCATCTAGAAGACTCTGTTTCACTGTCACTCGATCAGTTTCGAGTTCATATGGAAGAAGTGTAATCCCAGCAGCAATAATTAAAGCAAGCGCAAGACAAAGACTATACAGTGACCACGAAATCTCATATAAATTACTGCTCACTAAAGGTGCGCAAAGAGCGGGACCCAAAACTCTGCTGGCATTTGAAGCCATAGCTTGGAGGGAAATGGCACTTGCCAAGTCCTCCTGTGGAACAGTATTTGCTGTAACTGCTTGAACGACAGGGCTTAGAACAGCCATTACAAGTCCAAGAAGAAATGAAGTCAAAAGTAGAATACCCGGTGAGATAGCATCGAATGCAACTAAGAGAACTTGAACAACTGACACAAGAATTAGCGATGTATAAGAACCAAGTAGAAGCTTTTTGCGATCAAGGCGGTCCGCAAGAAGACCGCCCAATGGGCCAAAGAATAGAACAGGGAGAAAAGTCACTACGAAAAGCATTGATACCCACAATTCATCCTTCGTCAGGTCAGACATGAGGGCTTGGTAAGAAATGTGCGAAAACCAAAACCCAATCTGTGCAGCAATAGATCCAACATAAAATTTTCGAAACTCCAGATTAGAAAAGGCACGAAATGCAGTCAATTTCGTATTCTCTCCGAAGAATGGCACTCTCCAACACTAGTGAAACAAATGGATAATGGCTTACCTAGGGAGTAGAAAACGTTTTGAATCCTCCTTAGAGATTCAGAACCGACATCGCTCTTGTCGCTAAGGGTATTAGTCTTGGAGTGTGAATCTACATAAGTTCAAACTGCAGTCAATATTCCTATCAGTACCTCTAGTATTGCTAATCGCATGTTCGGACCCAGTTATACCTCTTGTTGAGCTGCCCCCCGAACCAACCCCCCTAGAGTCGCAGTCACCACCGACGATAGGTGATGATGCTGATCGACTTGTTCAAGAAAAGGAACCTGGACTAACTGACGCATCAATTCGCATAGCAGTCATTGCAGATAGTCCCAATGAATACCTTAACGACGCAGAGGGCTTAAGTGTTTGGCAGTCAGTTGAAGCTTGGGCTGAGTCAATAAACCGGTCTACTAAATTGGCTGGCAGAGAAGTGATAGTCGAAAGGATAGATTCTGCTACCTTCCGTCATGTTGAGGCAATTGATGCTGTTTGCCAAGGGGACTACTTTGCTCTTGTCGGATCTTTCGCAGTGAATGACTCAGATGGTTTGAATCTGTTGCAATCACCGGATTGTTTATTGCCTGATTTCCCAGCTGCGACATTTTCATTGCGAAGGCTTTACTCTGGACGAACTTATCAGTCCAACCCGATTTCCGGTGTTACCAGCAATGCAGGATGGGCATCTTATTTTGCACAGAGAGAACCTTCTGCGAGCGAAAACGTATCTATTCTTCTTCCTGAGCTCCCTTCTATTGTTCTCGCTGGGGAAAGGTTGTTAGAATCAGCTACTGCTCAAGGCTTAGAATTCTCCCATAGCCCTGTATATGAAATTGAAAGTGACTTCCAATCCGAAAGCGAAGCGTTACTTCAATCAGGAAGCGATTCACTTGTTTGGGTCACCAGTGGGAGAGAATTATTAAGGTTTTTAGACACGCTGCAGAATACTGAACCCGAAAAATCTTTCGGTTTCATCAGTTGTGGGCAAAGGTGTTACAACCCGGATTGGGTAGCGTCTGCGGGTGAAGCAGGTCAAGGAGTCTCAGTTTGGTTACCGCACCTTCCTATAGAAGAAGCAGAATTAAATGATGAATTATTGAGATACTTATTCTTTATGAATTTGACTCATGGGCCTGAATCTAGACCGACAGCAGCCGGTATAGCGGCTTGGAGCGCTGCCTTGCTATTTGAAGAATCGGTTTCTCGATCAGTTGGTGCGAATTCTGCGTCATACAAACCTGAAAATCTCAGCCAAGAAGGAGTACTCGCTGCGGCACAGAGTATTACTTTCTGGGATGCACGAGGTTTGCATGGGATTTCTAATCCTGCAGATGTTATCCCATCGTCATGTTTTGTAATCATGACTTTAGATGATGGTCTATGGGAAAGGGAATTCCCATCTAGACCAGGGGAATTGAGTTGCGAGGATGAAAACCTTGTGGAGTTGAAAGCAACCGCCAATCTTGAAGAAATCGAAGAGGAACTTGAAAGCCCCGAGTAAGTTCAGTGAGTGTACTCAGCCAAATTTGGGTGCTGCAAAAGCAGGAATTCCAGTGTCTTCGCCGGCGAATAGATCATCCTTAAGCTCATCAATTTGGCTAATAGAGAGTTGTTGTGCATCTAGTTTAATGTGATTGATATGTGACCAGCTCCGCATCCACCAGACGCCACTACCACCAACGATGAATGCCTGCCCATTTATTTCCTGGGCTTCATCTGTACATAGCCAGACTATGAATGGGGAAACATTAGCAGGGTCATAGACATCAAATTGATCTTTACTATCTGGTGCAGCCATTGATTGAATGTAGTCAGTTAGTCCTGTTCGCGCTCGCGGAGCGACAACATTGGTTGTGACGCCATACTTTGATAACTCTCTGCCAAGCGTAAGGGAGAGTGTGAGTATCCCTCCTTTAGCAGATGCATAATTTGATTGAGCTGGCCCGCCAAATAGCCCTGATTCACTCGTCGTGTGGATCATTCTCCGAGCAGAGTCATTTCCTGCTTTGGCTTGATTTCTCCAATAAATAGCGGCTGCTCGGGCACAAACAAAGTGACCTTTCAGATGAACAGAAATTACTTCATCAAATTCCTGTTCACTCATAGAGAAGCACATGGCGTCTCGAAGTATTCCAGCATTATTGATTAGGATATGAAGATCGCCAAAGGCTTCCAGTGCAGTTGAGACGAGATCCTCTCCGGTGCTCCAGTCTGAAACGCTTCCTATGTGGGAAACGGCTTTCCCGCCATTTGCGTTTATGATGGCAACCGTCTCATTAGCGGCCTCACCAATATCGTTCACAACGACTTGAGCGCCTTCTAACGCAAGCAGTAAAGCATGTTCCTTACCTACTCCACTACCTGCTCCCGTTATAACGGCTACTTTGTTATCTAGTCGCCCCACTTGGTCTCCTTAATTATGTTAAGACGTGCTTTAGCACAGTTAGCTAAAGCTCATAGCCTTTCGATTAGCATTGCCATGCCTTGCCCTCCGCCAACGCACATTGTTTCTAGTCCGAATTGCTTATCAGTATCGTGCAAACTGTTAATCAATGTGGTCATGATTCTAGATCCGGTCATGCCGAAGGGATGCCCTAAAGCAATCGCTCCACCATTAATATTTAACTGTCCATCGATGTCTATACCCAAAGCGTCTGCGGAACCTAACACTTGAACTGCGAATGCTTCGTTGATTTCAACCAGATCAATGTCGCTCATTTGCATCCCTGCACGATCTAATACCTGTCTGCATGCATCAATTGGGCCAAGTCCCATTATTTCAGGATTTAGAGCTGAGACTCCACTTGCAACTATTCGTGCCAGAGGTTGGATGCCTAATTCATTTGCTCGAGTATCGCTCATCACTACAACAGCCGCTGCTCCGTCATTAAGTGGACAAGCATTGCCAGCAGTTATTGTCCCACCAGGGCGAAATACAGGGTTGAGTTGTGAAACGCCCTCAAGAGTCGTTCCTTCCCTAATGCCATCATCCTGTGATACAACAGATCCATCGGGAAGAGTATATGGAGTGATCTCTTGCTCAAAAAACCCTCGTTTCATAGCGGCTTCAGCTAAGTTTTGTGAGCGTACACCAAACTCATCTTGTCTCTCTCTCGATATGCCTAAATGCTCTGCAACGTTTTCAGCCGTTTGGCCCATAGCTATGTAAACATCAGGTAAGCCATTAGGAGCTTCCCAGTTGCCGCTCTCTCCTGATGTTCTTTCGGCGCTTCTTTGTTCTGCGTCAGCAAATAACTCATTGTGCGGTCCAGTATCTGCAGCGCCATTCATGTATCTGCTTACAGTTTCAACACCTCCAGCAACGAAACAGTCTCCTTCACCTGCTTTAATGGCGTGGGCAGCCATCCGTATTGTCTGCAATGATGATGAACAGTAGCGATTTACTGTGACTCCAGGGACTTGCATTTCATTCATCACAGCGATAATCCGCCCGATATTAAAGCCTCCTTCACCACCTGGCTGTCCTATACCCCAGATAATGTCTTCAACCTCAGTTGGGTCAAGTCCGTCTACTTTACTGAGAACATCTTTGACGATAAATGCCGACATGTCGTCTGGTCTTGCATCTACGAGGCTTCCCTTAGAAGCTCGGCCTATAGGTGTGCGTGATGTCGCTACAATAACTGGTTCTGCCATATTAACTCCTCATGTGTGTTAGTCAGAGGCTACTCGGAGTTAAGGGGTAATGTGAAAGCCGAAATCAAGAAATCAAACCATTGAAGGGTTTGATGTATGCGTACCTGACCTAAGAACAGAACCTGGACGGTTATTTGTAAATTCACCGCTTTTTACTATCTCTTCACCATTGCAAAAGACATGCTCAACTCCATCTGCTCCGGCAAATAGTCTAGGAGCCTCTAAAGGAAGGTCATTAACGACAGAAGTAGGTTGCGACCCTATCGTGTTCTCATCAATGACAATTACATCAGCATAAAACCCTTCCTTTATAGCACCTCTATCCACAAGACCATAAAGATCAGCAGGAACCTCAGTCAACATATGGACGGCTTCTTCCATCTCTAATAACGCTCTTTTCCTAACTGACTCACCAAGCATATAAGTTGTGTAGTTCGATGACAGAAATAAATCCAAATGGGCTCCAGCGTCCGATGCTCCAATAATTGCTCTGGAGTCCCGCCAAACCTCTACTCTTGCTTCCCAATCAATATCTGGTTCGTCATCGACAGGATTACCGAAAGAAGTTTCTAACTCGTCAGCTATAGCGATATCAACAAGAGTATCCCATGGGCTCTTTCCAACTTCCTCGGATATTTCATAAATTGTTCTACCGATGTATCCCTCATTCTCGGACGCCTTTGTATGGAAAATAGTCTTGGCACCCCAGTGAGCGACATTCCGAAGAGGGCCATCTTGTTGAGCAAAATCATCAAGTTCTTTTCGTGCGTTTGGATCGCTAAGTATTTGAATCTTCTCTTCCCGGCTTTTGAGAATGAAGTTCTCCCACTCAGGAAGAGCATCAAGTACAAAACCCCCTAAGAAATTTAGGTGTAAGCCAAGCGTCATCGGTACTGTAAGAGCAATGACCTTTCCACCTTTTGAAGCTGCAATATCGCCTGCTTCTAATTTTTTCTTACCGTCCTCAAGAGTTCTCGCATTGATGTTCAAAACATTCCAGTTGAGTGGACTATTAGCGGCAACGGACATATCCGCCATCAAGTCCATCGCCCACTGCTCAAAAGGTCCCAAGGCAGGAATGAACTCTATCGATGTCCCGTCAAAATCAGAAAGCACCTCGCACAACGCAATTAATTCACTTCTGTCGGCATATCTACTCGGCACCATATTCCCGAACGGGTCATTATGTGTTCTAGACCATGATGATGAAAATCCCAATCCACCCGACTCTAATCCCAAGCGTAGTAGTTCCTGCATTGCTGATAATTCAGGACCAGTTGCTTCACGCTCAGTAGCTGCAGTCCCCATAACTACTCTTCTCAGTGCACTGTGACCAACTTTAAAACCGGCATTTATTGACAAACCACCCTCCATAGCATCAAAGTACTCTGATGTGGATTTCCAGTTCCAAGGAACACCCTCCTGAAGGCATTCGAGTGGAATACCCTCCACACGTGAAAGCATTCTCATCAAGTAATCGCCAACGTCAGGGTCATCACTAAGAGGTGCAATGGTAAAGCCACAATTTCCACCGATAACCGTTGTTACTCCATGAAGAGGGGAAGGGGATAACGTCCCATCCCAAAATACTTGAGCATCCAGATGTGTATGCACATCAACAAAACCAGGGCAAATAAGTTTTCCAGATGTGTCAATAACAGACTTAGATTCCGCAGCCGATAGGTCTGCAACCGCAGTTATTCTGTCATTAATAATCCCAACATCGCTTTTGAACCGGTTCTTTCCAGTCCCGTCAATGACCTCTCCGCCTCTAAGGATCACATCAAACATTGCTACCTTCCCTTCTCAGAGATACGTTAGTGGATATAACTCTTATTTCACAATGAACATATTATGAAACAGAGATAATTGCGAGGAGATGCTATGGCGACGATAGATCAAGATTACGAATGGGAACTACTCGTAGGAGGTAAGAGCATTCCTACCAGTGCCCACTATGACATTATTGATCCAAACACAACAGAAATAATAGGGAAAGCCCCCGAGGCTACTGTTCAACAAACTCTTCAAGCCGCCGAAGCAGCAAAAGAAGCGTTACCCAGTTGGAAAGCTCTCTCAATGGATGAACGGTGCTCATATATTGCTAGAGCAGCTGATGCACTTGAAATAGCAAGTGCTGAATGGGTTAATCTAGTCCAGGCAGAGACGGGCGCAACGATGCGAATAGCTAAAACCATGCAAGTCGCAGGCGCTTTCATAGATAGGTTCCGTTACTATTCAAAATCTTTTGAAATGAATGAACCTCTCACACCAGTCTATTCTGCTGCCAGTGCTCTAGCTCCTGAGTCTTTAATTACAGGTAATGTGATCCGTCAACCAGCCGGCGTTGTCGCGTGTATAACCCCATACAATTTTCCCTTAGTGAACGTTGCGGGAAAGATAGCTCCAGCTTTAGCAATGGGGAATACAGTCATAATCAAACCAGCACCTCAGGACCCGTTAGCTGTCATAAAGTTAGGCGAGGTTCTAAACTCTATCTTTCCCCCAGGGGTCGTTAATGTGATCGTCGGATCTTCACCAGAAATTGGAGCAACTCTCGTTGATAGTCCTGACGTCAACATGATTTCATTTACGGGAAGCTCAATGGTAGGGGCGAAGATTATGGAGAGCGGTGGGAAAACTATGAAAAGGCTACTCATGGAGCTCGGCGGGAAAGGAGCCTTA
>CENF01031916.1_pt1 | contig 10234 bp, 10 predicted proteins | sample 361291 | NCBI WGS metagenome assembly CENF01 (sample SAMEA2619399, study PRJEB7988) | marine metagenome | isolation source: saline water (ENVO:00002010), including | reverse complement strand
TTTCCAGTAATCTTATATATCTCAAGTGCTCTAATAAGCCTCTTTTTATTATTGGGATGTACCTTCTTTGAATACTCTGGATCAATAGAGATTAACTTCTGGTATAAAGTATCTTTGCCTCCATTAATATACTCATCCTCTAACAAAGATCTTATCTTGAGATTTGTTTTGCTTCCATCAAAAATGCCTTCTACTAATGATTTTAAGTACAATCCAGTACCTCCACATAGAATAGGGGTCTTTTTATTATCTAGAATTGTTAAAATTGTTTTATCTATTAAACGAACATATTCACCAGCAGAAATACTATCATTTAAATCTTTTATTCCAATCAAATGGTGTTTAACACTATTTAACTCTTCTGGTGACGGTTGTGCTGTTCCAATTGGAATCATCTTGTAGATTTGTCTTGAATCAACTCCAATAATTTCGCTATTTAATTTTTTAGCTAATTGAATTGAAAGATTAGTTTTACCAGATGCAGTAGGTCCGAATATAGAAAAAAAATTTTTCAAGAAAATAAAGGTATTAAATATTGAATTAAGTTCTCGCCAGTAAAGAAATAAAAAATATAATCTGCAGGTGTAAAAATAATAATACCAAAAATACTAATAGGGGTGAAAAGATTTAATAAGATTAACCCTATTAATACTCTTGGACCATAATATTCAATTTGATATAAAGTGCGTGGATTTCGAATAAACAAAGGGAGTATTCTAGACCCATCTAATGGTGCAATTGGAATCATATTAAACAAAGCCAATACAAGATTTATAAAAATAAAATATGCTATAGCCATAATCAATAATTCTGGTAATTCTAGAATAGCACGTAATCTAAATATTATACTGCCGATAAGTGCCAAAAAAATATTCGAAACAGGTCCAGCTATAGCAACTAACATCATATCTCTTCTAGGGTTAGATAAATTGCTCATATTTACTGGAACTGGCTTAGCCCAACCAATACCTATGAAATATATTGCAAGAGTTCCAAAAAGATCTAGGTGATTAAATGGATTTAAATTCATCCTATTCTGATAATAAGCAGTGTTGTCTCCAAGTAAATAGGCTGATCTAGCGTGCGCATATTCATGCAGAGTAAGCGCAAATAAAATACATGGAAGGATAATTAATTGTGCTTCAGTTGTGTATGATTGTATTCCCATATCAGAAAATAATCAATTCTTATTCCTTTCAAAAGCTTTCATATACTCACTATCAATGAATTCTCGTGATAAATGAGTATAAATCTCCGTAGTTGATATATCAGCATGTCCAAGAAGAGCCTGCACTTCCACTAGATTTGCTCCGCCATCAATTAAGTGGGTTGCAAATGAATGCCTGAAAGTATGTGGAGATATTTTTTTAGAAATACCAACCTTATTAATATATTTTTTAACTGTACGATTAATCTCTACACGAGTTAATGGCAGCCCATTGTTGCTTAAAAAAACAAAATTAGAACCTTTAGTGGATCGCTCGGAAAGAATTCTCCTTGATTGCATCAAATAACGCTCCAACCATCTTCTTGCATAATAAGTTAATGGAATCATTCTTTCTTTGTTCCCTTTACCAAAAAAACGAATTAGATCTAGATCAAATTGTATATTATTGATTTTCAGGCTACATATCTCGCTAGCTCTTAATCCACAAGAATATAACATTTCTAAAACACATCTATCTCTAAGACCCAATAACTCATTATCGGTATTTTCAGATTGTAAGAATACTTTTTTTATCTCATCTAGAGTCAAAATTTCTGGCAAAACTTTAGGTATTTTAGGCGTAAAAACTCCGTTAAGTGGATTATTCTTGATAATTTTTCTATCTAGCAAAAAAATGAAATATGAAGAAAGCGAAGAGAATTTTCTCTTGATGGATCTAGGAGATAGCTTTTTTCCTGAAAGGTGTCTAAAAAAGGCCTTTGTATGACTGCTATCTTTAACAACATCTTTAAATCTAATCTTATTCTTTTCTAAGAAAAAATTGAAAGATTTTAAATCAGAAAGATAGGCGCTAATTGTATTGTCAGAATAATTTCTTTCGATCTTTAACATCCTAGAAAAGTCATCTAAGTTAATAAGCATTTTTACCCAATTAGCTCAGTATAAGATTGAGAGTCAAGCAATTCAGATTTATCGATATTGTCTTCTATTTGGATCTTAACCATCCATCCATTTTCATAAGGATCGTCATTTACTTCCTCTGGACTATCATTCAAATCTTCATTTATATCAATAACTTTTCCTGTTAATGGCATATACATATCTGAAACAGTTTTAACAGCTTCGATAGTACCAAAAACATCTCCACTACTAAAATGTTCATCTATATTAGGAAATTCTAAGAAAATAATATCTCCTAACTCGCTTTGCGCAAAATCTGTAATTCCAATTGTAGCAATATTTCCTTCTAGCTTTACCCATTCATGCTCAGATGTATACATCAAATTCTTTGGATGATTCAATTTTCTTTCCTTTCTATTTTTTTTAGAAAATTACTTAAAAAATTTATATCAAAATTTCCATTAATAAAGTCATTATTTGACAAAATCATTTCTAATAATGGCAATGTCGTATTTGGCCCCTCAATAAAAGTTTCTTGCAAAGCCCTTTGCATCTTAACAATAGCTTTTTCTCTCGTAGAAGAATGCACAATCAATTTCCCAAGCATAGAGTCATAAAACGGGGGAATCTGATATCCTGCATAAATGTAAGAGTCAATTCTTATACCAATTCCTCCTGGAAAATTGAGAGAATCAATCTTTTTAGGTGAAGGAACAAAATTATTAAAAGGATCCTCTGCATTTAGTCGACATTCAATGGAATGACCTTTGCTATTAATCATTTCTTGTGTAAAAGACATCTTCTTTCCATAATGCATTTTAATCTGTTCTTTAACTAAATCTATCATATATACCATTTCTGTCACTGTATGCTCTACCTGAATTCTTGTATTCATTTCAATAAAATAAAAGTTTTTATCTTCATCAACTAAAAACTCGACAGTGCCCGCCCCAACATATTTGACTTTCTTAGCTAAATCAATAGAATTTGATGTCAATATCTCTCTTAAATCTTTATCAACAAAACTAGATGGACATTCCTCTATTAATTTTTGATTATTTCTTTGTACTGAACATTCACGCTCACCAAAATGAACATAGTTGCCAAATTTATCTCCTAAAATCTGAACCTCAATATGACGACCATTCTTAATAAATTTTTCAACATATATTTCAGGGTTATTAAATGCTTTAGTTGCTTCAGATTGTATAATGCTAAAACCTTTTTCTGCTTCTGAAGCATCATTTAATACTCTCATACCCTTTCCACCGCCTCCGCCAGAAGCTTTTAACATAACTGGGTATCCAATTCCATTAGAAATCTCAATGAGCTCATCTGCAGAAGTCAAAACATTACTTCCAGGAACGATAGGTACTTTTGAATCTTTGGCAGCTTTCCTTGCATTGACCTTATCTCCCATCAAAGCAATAGTTTCAGCATCTGGTCCAATAAAAGAGAATCCATTTTCCTTACAGATTCTACTAAATTGGGCATTTTCTGCTAGAAATCCATATCCTGGATGAATAGCATCAGTATTAGATATTTCAGCTGCAGCAATAATTCTAGGAATATTTAAATAACTCTCTAATGGAGGCCCCTCACCAATGCATATTGCTTCATCTGCAAATTTCACATGTAAAGAAAATTTATCTGCCTTAGAATAAACTGCTACAGTTTTAATTCCCATCTCTTTACAAGCGCGAATTATTCTTATGGCAATCTCACCTCTATTTGCAATCAATATTTTTTTAAACATACTTTATTCAGAATAAGTTAAGATAAACAAAGGTTGATCAAATTCAACTGGACTACCATTTTCAACAAGAATTTCTTTAATAGTACCACTGCTTTCACATTGAATTTCATTCATAATCTTCATTGCTTCTACGATACAAATAGTATCTCCTTGATTTATTGCACCATTGACTTCAGCAAACGGCTTAGAATCTGGGTCTGGAGCTGAATAGAATGTTCCAGGCATAGGTGAACATACAGTAAATGTGTTAGTATCTACTTTTGGATGAGATTCTTCCTTTTTTTCGGAAGATATAATAGGTTGATCGGAGCTTGATGAAGCTAAGTCTGATACATTACTAATATCAGAATTAATAGTTGGAGGATTTTTAGTAACTTTTATCTTTCTAAACCAAAATCTTACTTCTATCTCATTTATATCACTATTCTCTAGTATATATATAACTTCTTTTAACTTGTCTTTCCACATAAAATTATTGCTTTACCCTCTCAGAGTAATCACCAGATTTTGTATCAATTTTTAAAAAATCTCCTTCATTAATAAATAACGGAACTTGGACTTCTAGGCCAGTCTCCATCTTAGCAGGCTTTGTTGCATTGGTAGCTGTATTCCCTCTATGTCCTGGATCTGTCTGTACTACTTTAAGCGTTACCTTAGCAGGAAGATTAATATTGATAATTTCATCACCATCAAATACTAAATCTATATTATCACCTTCTTTGATATACATATGGCCATCTTGCATTAAAAGATCAGAAACCTCAATCTGGTTAAATGTTTGATTATCCATAAATATATAATTACTAGCATCTTTGTATAAGTATTGGAATTGACTAGAGGTAACTCTAATAAATTCTAATTTTACACCTGCATTGAAAGTTTGATCTATCACCTTTCCTGATTGAATATCCTTTAATTTTGTTCGAACAAACGCTGGACCTTTTCCTGGTTTAACATGTTGGAATTCTACAACTTTCATTCTTCTATTCTTGAAGTTCAGTATAGATCCGTTTCTTATGTCTGCTGTTGTGCTCATGCTAAGAACTTAATTTATTTAATTTTTTTATAACAGTTTTCTTACAATTTTTTTTGTTAATTCTAAATCATATTTTTTTTCAGAGTTGCTGTATTCTTTATTAGCAAATTTTACAGAATCAATCTTATCAAGTATTCCTATTAAATCAGCATCATTAAAGAAAGTTTTTATCTCTTCAGAAGTCATTTCAAAGGAAATAACATAATATTGATTTTCTAAGTACCTCTTTAATATTATTGACAACTTATCATAGAATATAGCAGAAGAGATGTTTTTAAATTTCAATTGATTTAATTTTTTAACTGAATCTTTTCTTGGATCTTTATTAAAAAATTTAATCTGATTGAAAAGATTTCCTTGACTTCTATTGAACCATAAATGAAATATAGAAGCTAATAAAAATAGTATAATTGATATTAAGAATATCCTGTAACTTTCATATGGAAATTCAATCTCTTTGATAGGCTTATCTTTCTCAATATTTAACATAGTACTATCAATAACAGATGCTATTTCTATTTTTATAGGTTCTGTAATAAAGACTGTAGGTTCTGTTGAGTCTGGAAAATTAATGCTCAAAGAATATGGAGGTATAACTATTCTTCCTGTATCCCAAAATGTGATCTCAAAACTAGCGGAAAATGAATGGTCTAAAGTATCTATGTTAGAATTTTTTATTAGAACTCTTGACGAATCAGAGATCCATAAAGAAGAGTCAGACCATACCATTTCTTCAATTGAATAATATTCATCAAGATTATTTAAGGAAATATCAAGGTTAACTGGGTAACCAATTTCTGTTTTATTGATATCTACTTCATAAGTGAAAGCATTCTGTTTATTCTTATCTGTACAACTGAAAATAAAAAAAAATAAAAGGATAATATTCTTAATCATATACTAGGAACGTTTAGCTCTTCTTTTAAAGAAATTAGTAAGAGCTTTAATATAGTCTTCATTGGTTGCTATTTGTATTAAATCAAAACCAATATTCTTGCAACTTTGCGCAAAGCCATTTAAACGATCAGAAAAATCTTTTGAAAAATCAGACCGTATTCTATCGCTAGATGTATCAATCCATACTTTTTCATTTGATTCAGAATTATGCACATTAATTAAACCTAAGTTTGGGAATTCTTTTTCAAAGATATCATATATCTGTATACCTATGACATCATGATTGAAATTTAAGTATTTCATTTCTGTCCAAAAATTATCATCCATAAAATCTGAAATCACAAACATAACATTTTTTCTTCTAGAAATCTTACTTGCAAACTCTAAGGCATTTTTAATTGATGTTTGATTTTGATCTTTATTGTAGTCATGGTTGACCAAGTCAGTTATTAAGCGCAATACATGAGATTTACCTTTTTTTGGAGGTATATATTTTACTATATCATCGTTAAATAGAATCAATCCAACTTTGTCATTATTCTTGATAGCAGAAAACCCTAACATTGCTGCAATCTCAATACCTAAATCAACTTTTAATATACTTTTTGAACCAAAAACTCCGGAGCTGCTAACATCAATAAGAAGTAGTACTGTAAGTTCTCTCTCTTCTTCAAATATCTTTATATAAGGCTTCCCTGTCCTTGCAGTAACATTCCAGTCAATGAATCTAACATCATCGCCGTGTTGATACTCTCTTACTTCAGAAAAAGTCATGCCTCGACCTTTAAAATTGGAATGATAATCTCCACCAAAAAAATCATTTACAATATTTTTAGTTCTGATTTCTATTTGTCGAACTTTTTTTAGTATGTCTTTTGACATAATATAGAATTATGGAACAGGAATCTCTTTAAATAACTGATTAATTAATTCTTCTGATGTGACTTCTTCTGCCTCTGCTTCATAAGATAGCAACATTCTATGTCTTAAAACGTCTTTTCCTATATATCTTATATCTTCTGGAATAACATAACCTCTTCCATCGATAAATGCTTTTGCTTTGGCTGCCAATACTAAATTAATTGATGCTCTAGGAGAAGCCCCGAAACTAATCAAATCTTTGAGTTGACCTAATTTAAATTCTTCAGGATTTCTTGTTGCAAAAACAATATTTAATATATAATCCAGAATTTTAGGTGCGATATAAATATCATTGAGCAGTTTTTGAGCTTCTAAAATCTTCTTAGCGTTCACTACAGGTTTTTGTTTTTTCTCTAAATTAGTTTTTGCTACTCTAAACAAAATCTCTTTTTCTTCTTCTATTGATGGATAATCAACAAGAACCTTTAACATAAAACGATCTACTTGGGCTTCAGGCAATGGATAGGTTCCTTCTTGCTCAATAGGATTCTGTGTAGCTAATACAAGGAAAGGTAAATCAAGTTTAAATGTTTCTTCTCCAATAGTAACTTGCCTTTCTTGCATTGCTTCAAGCAAGGCACTTTGTACCTTTGAAGGAGCTCTATTTATTTCATCTGCTAAAATAATATTAGAAAAAATTGGTCCTTTCTTTGTCATAAAATCACCTGTCTTTTGATTATATATCAAAGTACCTAGCAAATCTGCAGGTAACATATCTGGTGTAAATTGAATTCTCTTAAATTCAGCGCTAATTAAGTTAGCAACAGTATTAATAGTTAAAGTTTTAGCTAGACCAGGTACCCCTTCTAGTAATATATGACCATTAGATATGACAGATATTAGTATTTTATCTATAAGATTATCCTGTCCAACAATGACTTGTCCAATTCCTTCTTTCAAATCTTTAATAAATACCGATTTCTTTGCAATCTTTGCATTCAATCGATTTAGTGCATCTTTATTCATCATTTTCCTTCTTTACAATATGTTGAGTTTCAAATTTGCTATTTGTTAACGGTACTAGAAATCCATTACTTTTCTTTATATTTAGCTCTCCAGCTAAATCTAATACATTTTTTCCAGAGATTAAGACCCTTAAATCTGTTATCCCGTTAAGATTGCCATTGTCTAATTTTGCGAAATATATATCTGTTCCATTTACTGTTAAATTTAAGTATGGTTCCGATATTTCTTCAAAATCTATCGATCCTGTAATCTGTAGATTAGGATCTTTCTGTAGCTTTAATTTGACTTTTGGATTAGTTACAGATCCTAAAAAATTAATCTGGCCTATATTATCAATAACATTAAGGTCAATATTCAGATTTCTAATAGATTCCGGCTTTAACTCTGCTGGGAATTCTTTTAAATTAAGCTTAGTGTCTCTTACTTTTAATGTTCCATTTAATATCTGTGTATTTTCAGAGGTATTTGCCTCTCGATCTTTAATATCTATATTGAAATAAACTGATTCATTTTCATCATAAAGCAAAACTACCTCTTCAAAAAACTGTCCTATGTAATCAGCTGGAAATTTTTTGTGAGATTCTAATTCAAAAGAATAGCTTTGAATCTCTGATTTATTTTCAAATTGATTCAGATTTAATGTCATAGAGAATGTTCCTAATTCTAATATATCATCAAATAATACTCCACTCTCTGCCTTAATATTTAATGGAAAAAATTCACTATCCTTTGAAATGCTATCACCATCTAAACTATTAATATATTTTATATTTAAGATAGGTTCATTCAAATGAATATTTACAGTATCAACTATATTATAATTTATTCTCTGATTGTTAAAGAAAAGATTTCCTAGCATCATAATATTTGTGTAAGAAAAATGAGTTTTTAATGAAGCATTAGAGGCTTTTAGTATATTATTATTATCATTATCTACAACAACATCTTTTAATAAAATATACACATCTACTTTATCGCTATCTGCAACAAGATTAATAGTAGATGATTTATCAAAGTCAATACTATATTCCTCTGACAGAGAAGCTATAAGAGAGTTTGATTGATCAATTTTAAATTCTAATCCTTTTCCTATATAGATATATAACGAAATGGTAACGATAATTATACATAGAATAAATGTAATAATTATACTAGAGAGTGTTTTAAGTATTTTTGTTATTAGGCTATCCATTTGTTTAAAAACTAACTATTAATAGCCTAATAAAAAATCTAAAATCTAGTCATCGACAACTTCAAAATCTGCATCTTCAATCTTTTTATCATCTTTCTTTTCAGATGAAGATTCTGAGTTTGTAGCCTCTTGCACAGGAGGTTCTGTGCCTTCTGTAGAATTTGCATACATACTAGAAGATTTAGAACTCCATACAGAATTGATATTTTCAATTTCTTTCTTGATGTCCTCAGTATTCCCTGAAGCGTTTGCTGCTTTTAATTGATCTAAAGCATCATTAAGATCTTTTTTATCATCTTCGCTTAATTTATCTTCCAAATCTTTCATTTGTTTTTCTGTCTGATAAACTAACTGCTCTCCTTGATTTTTTGTATCAATCTCTTCTTTTTTAACCTTATCTTCTGCTTCATGTTTCTTTGCATCATTTACCATCTTTTCAATTTCTTGATCAGATAGACCGCTTTGAGCTTCAATTCTAATGCTTTGCTCTTTACTAGTAGCTTTATCTGTAGCTTTAACATTTAAAATACCATCGGCATCCATATCAAATGTCACTTCGATTTGTGGAGTACCTCTTGGTGCAGGAGGAATTCCATCTAAATGAAATCTTCCTAGACTTTTGTTATCTCCAGCTAACTGTCTCTCCCCTTGAACAACATGGATTTCTACCATTGGCTGGTTATCAGCTGCAGTACTAAAAATTTGAGATTTTTGAGTTGGAATCGTTGTATTTTTTTCAATTAAACCAGTTGCAACACCGCCCATAGTTTCAATACCTAAAGTTAATGGTGTAACATCAAGCAATAATACATCATCCACATCTCCTGCTAATACACCTGCTTGTATAGCTGCTCCAAGAGCTACAACTTCATCAGGATTAACACTTTGATTAGGATCTTTTCCAAATATTTCTTTTACTTTGCTTTGAACAGCAGGAATTCTAGTTGAACCACCAACTAAAATTACCTCATTAACATCCTTAGGATTAAGCTTCGCATCTTTTAATGCTTGCTTACATGGCCCTACGACTTTCTCAACAAGATCTGCAACTAGCTTTTCAAAAGTGGCTCTAGTTAATGTAATATTTAAATGCTTTGGACCTGAAGAATCAGCGGTTATGAATGGTAAATTGATTTCTGTTTGCTTTGAAGATGAAAGTTCTTTCTTAGCGCTCTCTGCAGCCTCTTTCAATCTTTGTAAAGCCATTGGATCTTTCCTTAAATCAATCCCTTCATTCTTATTGAATTCATCAGCTAACCAATCGACAACTTTTTGATCAAAATCATCTCCACCTAATCTCCCATCACCGTTACTTGCATTAACTTCTATTGTTTGACCTTCATCATTTAAAATATCAAGAATAGATATATCAAAAGTACCTCCACCTAAATCAAATAC
>CENF01025109.1_pt1 | contig 10236 bp, 11 predicted proteins | sample 361291 | NCBI WGS metagenome assembly CENF01 (sample SAMEA2619399, study PRJEB7988) | marine metagenome | isolation source: saline water (ENVO:00002010), including | reverse complement strand
TCTTTTTGAGATTCTAATTCAATTTCATTTTTGTCATCTTTTTCGAAATTTTTTTCAATTTTTTGAGATTCTTTTTTCCCAATAGAATTTGTAGTTTCTTGAACTTGTTCAGGCTTTTTTAATTCAGCTTTTTTTTTTTCAATTACACCATTTTCAACTTCTAAACCTTCATCTTTAACTGATGAAATTTTCATTAATAATATTTCAACAAGTAATTTTTTATTTTCTATTTCTGAATATTTAAAAATTGAGTGTTCAATTTTTGAAATTTTGTTTACTATTTCAGATTTTGATATTTTATCTGCTTGTTTTTTAAACAACTCAAAACTTGATTTATTTGAAAGTAGATTTTCTGAGTTAGATGATTTAACTATTAATAGATTTCTAAAATGATTAGCTAAACCAATCATAAATTCTTTCTCATCAAATCCTTTATCACTTAATTCGTTAAATATTGTAATTACTTCAACTAAAAATCCATTAATTGTATTGTTGACAATATCAACATATGTTTCATCATCTAAAACATTTAAAATAGAAGATGTTTCTTTAAGTGAAATATTTTTATTTGTAAAACTTACAACTCTGTCTAAAATTGTAAGTGAATCTCTTAATGATCCATCTGACTTTTTTGCTATAATATTTAGAGCTTCATCTTCAAATTTAACTTCTTCTTTCTTACATATTTGTTTAAGATTTTCAAAAATTTCATTCTCACTAATTCTATTAAAATCATATATCTGACATCTGGATAGAATAGTAGGTAAGATTTTATTTTTTTCAGTTGTAGCCAAGATAAAAACTATGTATGGTGGGGGTTCTTCTAAGGTTTTAAGAAAAGCATTTTCAGCATTTTTTGATAACATATGGACCTCATCAATTATGTAAACCTTGTATTTTCCAGATTGAGGTGGAATTCTAACTTTATCAATTAGATCTCTGATATCCTCAACTTTGTTATTTGAAGCAGCATCCAATTCAAAAATGTTAAATGACAAGTCATCATTAGAACTAAAATCATTAATTTCTCTTGCAAAAATTCTAGCACATGATGTTTTTCCTACACCTCTAGGACCGCAAAAAAGAATGGCTGATGGTATTTTTTTATCTAAAATTGAATTTTTAAGTGTTTTTGTTACATGTTCTTGACCAATGACATTTTCAAAATTTGATGGTCTGTATTTTAAAGAAGAAACGACAAATTCACTCATTATTACAAATATATACTAGCCATTCATTTTTTTATGTAAAAAATTAAAATATATTACATTTGCCTTGGCAGACTTCCTTATCGCTTTTTAAAGAGGAAAGTCCGGACACCTAAGAGTATCACAGTGGGTAACCCCCACCGCTAGTAATAGTAGGAATAGTGCAACAGAAAGAATGTACAGTTCGGCTGTAGTGAAATCATGTAAACTCTGTGAGGTGAAACGCCAAGTAAATCAACAATAGAGGGCTACTCGTCCAATGTTGAAGGGTAGGCGGTTAGAACATACAAGCAATTATATGTCAAGATAAATGATAAGGCTAGACAGAATCCGGCTTATAGGTCTGCCATTTTTATTAAATTTAGATATCAAACAAACCAATTACATAAATATTAAAAACGAAGAGTTTTGGAACACTATAACCCATTTTTTAGGTGTCATATTGACAATTATTGGAATTCCTTTTTTATTTTACTTTAACAGTGAAATCACTAGATATAGTGAATTGTCATTAATACTATTTTCAATTGGATTATTATTAGTTTATATTTCATCAACACTGTATCACTACACTCAAAACGAGTTAATCAAAAAAAAACTTCGTGTTTTTGATCATATAAGTATTTTTTATTTAATACTAGGCTCTTATGCACCTGTATGTCTAATAACTTTATATGATTCATCAGGCTTTTTAATATTTATTTGTGTTTTATTTTTAACATTAACAGGTACTTTAATTAAGTTATTTTTTTTTGAAAAATTACAGTTTCTTTCTCTTGTTTTATATGTATTAATGGGTTGGTTAATTATTATAGATTTTAATAATTTATTTCAAATAATTAGCATTGAAGCTAAATTATTATTAGTAACAAGTGGTTTATCTTATACTTTAGGATTAGTTTTTTACTATTTGGATAGAATTAAATATTTTCACTCAATATGGCACATTTTTGTTCTATTGGGCTCAATATTCCACTATTTTTTAGTTTTATTGTATGTAATCTAAGCTGTTTGGTCCGCAATTAAATAATAAGTCCAGAATGCTTAAATCATTAATAAAACCATTTTTTTCTTCAAAGGTTTGAATATACTTAGTGTTTTCTTCCCTTGATCTCTTTACATTAGTTAAAAAATTCAAATCGTTAATAGTTTTGAACTTACTTATGTCATTTATTTCAAAACATTCAAGTTTTAAACAATCTAAAACTAAATTAATTGAGCTTAAATTAAGTTTATATAGCTGGTTAGTATCCTGATTAAAAAAATCTATTATTTTATTTTCATAAAATTCATAGTAAGGAGATGATTGATAAGCCGTTTTTATTGATTTAAAATGATTTTTTTTCCAATCTTGGTTATTTTCAACTAAAATATCATTGAATTTTCTTTTTATATTTTTACCTGAGTGTTTTACTGGAACGCTTAACATTAAAATTCCATTAGCTCCATGTATATAAGTTCTGTTTCTTAATGTTTGTTTTTGATAAAAAGATTCTGTATTCCAATAACATTTATTATTGATGATATATTTCCAATGAGAAATAGGAGGAAAGTATGATGGAATTAATGAAACCAATTAACTAACTTTTATTAGTTACAAAAAATTTATTTACAACCCAGACTAATATCACAAAAATAATAAAGTGAATAAAATAGGATTTAGGCTTTCCATCGCCATGTATTGTAGTAAATACTCTATCCCATCTAATTTTCCAATTTTTAAATCCATCATTAATACCTTCAATACTCATCCAAATAAATATAGGCTTACCTAAAATATGATCTTCAGGAACAAAACCCCATACACGACTATCTTCAGAGTTATACCTATTATCTCCCATCATCCAATAGTAATCCATTTTAAAGCTATAGCTATTAACGATTTTATCATTAATTAAAATATTTTCATTTTTTACATCAAGTGTGTTTTTTTCATAGTCTCTTATAATCTTCTTATAAATAGGTAGATTCTTAAGTGTTAAATTAATAGATGTATTTTTTTTAGGTATAGTAACTGGACCAAAGTTATCTTCGTTCCAATCATAACTTATATCATTCGGAAAAAATGAAGTGTTGTAAGATTTATTAGTCCTGTAAACTCTAACAATACTATCTACAATATCACTATCTCTTATTTTTTTATAATCTCTTTCTGTTAGACTGAGATTTTTAACCTTTTCTGTAATTTCTTTTACTGAAAGTCTATTTTCAAGAATAATATTTTTTGGAATTCCTTTTGAACCAGTAATTACAGTGAAATTATCAATATCACTATTAGTTACAGATAAAATACTTGGTCTTAATGATTCAAATGATTTCTGATTTAAATTAGAGATAATAAATTTACGTTGGAAATCAGCAACATCTAATTTTACAAGTTTTTGACTTGAAATACCATTATTAGAATAAGCTATATACTTATAAATTGGTTTTGCTCTAAATGGAAAATCACTCAACTTTCCATTGATATATATTAATCCATCTATAATTTCTAATTTATCTCCTGGAATAGCTACACATCTTTTTACATAATTTGATTTTTTGTCTAGAGGTTTTTTAACACCTTTCTCTCTAACGAAAAATTGTCTAACTGTATCTGCAGGCCAATTAAAAGTTACAATTTCATTTCTTTTTATAGATTGAATTTTTGGCAATCTTATATATGGTAGTTGAGGTTTATTAAGATATGATCTGATGCCTGTACCCACAATTGTGTCGTGAACCATTGGAAAAGCTACTACTGTTTTAGGTACTCTTGCACCATAATGGTATTTACTTACAAAAAGAAAATCTCCAACTAGAAGAGTTTTTTCTAATGATCCTGTTGGAATTATAAATGGCTGAATAAAATATGTGTGGACAACTGTAGCAAGTGTTATTGCAAATATTATGGAGCTTAACCATTCTCCAAATCCAGAAGAAGGGTTTAGATCTCTATCTTCTACGTAGCTAATTTTATTTGAATAATTAATAGTGTATATGTAGAAACCTAATGTTAAAAGAACTAATAATGTATCTGAAAATGATTTTTTACCAAAACTTCTAATCGTTTCTACCCATATAACTGGAAAAATTAAAAGATTAACTACTGGTAAAAACAAGAGAATTATCCACCACCATGGTCTTTTAATAATTTTTAACAATATTAATCCGTTGTAAATTGGAATAAAACTTAAGAGAGGATTATAACCAGTTTTTTTATATAATTTCCAAGTCCCTAGTCCATGTATAATTTGTATCGCAACAAAAAAATAAAACCATTCAATCCAACCCATTATTAAAATTTATAATCATTTAAAAAATCATTCATTGTAAATATTCCTTTTTTATCATAAATCCATTCAGCACAAAGAATAGCTCCAAGAGCAAAACCTTTTCTTGATTTGGCGTTATGTGAAATTGAAATTGAGTCAACGTCTGATTCATATACAACTTCATGAAAACCTTTCTCTTCACCAATTCTGTCACAATTTATTTTAAGCTTGTTTTTTTCATCATTTAGAGTCCACTCAGTTAAAGAAGAGTTTGACAAAATATCTTCTGCAATTTTTAATGCAGTTCCACTTGGTTTATCAACTTTTCTTTTATGATGTTTTTCATAAATCGAAACATTAAAATCTTTTGAACTGGAAAGTTGTTTTGACAAAAATTGATTTAATCTAAAGAAGATATTCACACCGATACTGAAGTTAGGTGAAAACAAAAATGTTCCATTCATGGAATTACAGTATTCAACTACTGAGTCGTATTCATCGAGCCAGCCTGTAGTTCCACAAATAACAGGAATATTATTATCTATGCAAAGTTTAATATTTTCAACTGCACCTTTTGGAGTTGTAAATAAAATTGCAACATCACAATCTTTTATGTTTTTATCTTTTGTGTTCTGGTCAATTATTTTTACAATTTTATGATTACGAGATATTGAAATTTTTTCAATTTCTTTACCCATTTGACCATATCCGATTATTGCTATATTCATTAAAAATTTATTTTCATTTTCATGCCAACAGATGGACCAAACATATTATCTGTATTTTCAAAAAAAGGTTTAAATGATAAATTTTCATCTACATTATAATCAAGTAAATGAGCATCAATATTAGCATCTAAAATATTTAAAAAATAAAAACCAACAAGAAATACCATAGATAAATCCTTATATCTTCTGTGATAATCTTGTCCATCTAATAATCTCTCATCATTTATTATAATTCCTTGAAATTCATCATCTGAAAAACCTGCTTTCCTTCTTTTATATGCATTTCTATATGACCAAAATTTTTTTCTATTAAAGTCGTAAGAATATCCAGAAATACCAAGTGCTGTATAAACCAATGGAACTTTCCATAATTTATCGTTATAAATTTGACCAAGTCCAGGGATAACTGCAGAATAAAAGGCTGCTTTTGAGGGCCTTAAAATATTAATATTTGAGCTTCTTTCAGACTCTTGCGAATACGAATAATTAGATATTAGAACTATTAAAAAAAAAATGTTTAGAATTCTAGCCATTAAATTTTCTTAAAATTTCAATTAATTCTTTACGAGATTTAAAGCTAAAACTTAAATGTCCTTTTCCTTTAGAGATCTTAAAATCTAAACTTAATCCAGTTTTATTTTCAATTTTTAAAATTTCAGATTTAATTAAATCATCAATTAATTGAACTTTATTTTTTGATTTTTCTGAATTTAAATTTTTAACTGTTTGCTCAGTTTTACGAACAGATAAATTACTTCTTAGGATTTTCTCGTATATAAGCAATTGTTTATCATGGCTATCAACATTGATAAGCGCTCTTCCATGTCCCATACTAATAAACTTATCTCTTATACCACTTTGAATAATGGGGTCTAGTTTTAATAACCTTATGTAATTAGTAATTGTAGATCTGTCCTTTCCAACTCTTTTACTCATTTCATCATGTGAGATGTTAAGTTCTTCTGTTAATCTTCGGTATGAGATAGCAATCTCAATAGGATCTAAATCTCTTCTTTGAATGTTCTCTACTAGAGCCATTTCTAATGAAGTTTGATCATCAGCTGTTCTTACATAAGCTGGTATTGATTTTAGATTTAATAATTTAAAAGCTCTTAATCTTCTTTCTCCGGAAATTAAAATAAACTCTTCTTTAGATTGTTGAACTGTTATAGGTTGTATTAACCCCAATTCACTTATTGATGAAGCTAGTTGATCAAGGGATTTTTGATCGAAATTAGTGCGGGGTTGATTAGGGTTTAGACTTATTTTACTTAACTCAATTTCGTTTAAGGAATTTGAATTGCTTATATTTTCAAATCTTTTATTATCATCATCGTTTAAAATAGCTGATAACCCTCTTCCCAAAACTCTTTTTTTATATGCTTTTGCCAAACTAATTTAAATTTATGATTTCTTGAGCAAATTTAATATAACTTTTTGACCCTTTACTGGTTGCATTATACACAATTATACTTTCTCCATGACTTGGTGCTTCACCTAGGCTGACATTTCTTGGAATTATTGAATTGAATACCATGTTACCAAAATGCTTTTTTACATCTTCTTTAACTTGTTTGGATAGTCTTAATCTTGTGTCAAACATAGTTAATAGTATTCCTTCTATCTCAAGATTTTGATTATGGACACTCTGAACTCCTTTTATTGTGTTTAAAAGTTTACCTAAACCTTCAAGAGCATAGTATTCACACTGAATCGGTATAATTACTGAATTAGATGCTGTTAATGCATTGAGTGTAATTAAACCAAGTGATGGGGGACAATCTATAATTATAAAGTCATAATTATTTGAAATATCGTTTAAAACTTCTTTAAATATATATTCTCTTTTTGCAATATCTACCAACTCGATCTCGATTGCAACAAGATCAATATTTGCTGGTATTAAATCTAAATTGGGGCTACTAGTTTTTAATATAGCATCTTTAGTATCACATTTTTTTAAAAGAACATCATAGGTCGATAAATTAAAATCTTCCGAATTAATACCTATACCAGAGGATGCATTTCCTTGTGGATCTGCATCAATTAACAGAACCTTCTTTTCTAGTACACCTAATGAAGCAGCTAGACTTACTGATGTTGTGGTTTTACCTACACCTCCCTTTTGGTTAGAAATTGAAATTATTTTGCCCATTATTCCTCGATATATTCTATTATGTAAATTTCTTCATTATCTTTTTTCATAAATAGTTTTTCTCTAGCATATCTTTCTAAACTATCTGGATTTTGAAGAGAAGAAATTATTTTTTTATCTATTGCTATTTGTTCTTCTAGCTCTACTTTTCTTTGTTTTAATTCATCGATTTCTTTCTTAAGTTTCAAATTAACAAGTACTGAATTAGAATCCAAAAAGAATATCCAAATCAGAAAAGTGATGAAAATAATAAAGTATAAATTGCTAAATAGCTTAAAGTATTTAGAACTCTTTATTTTTTTTAATAATTTCATTAAATCTAAATTCTATTTCTTTAAAAACTTTTTGATAATTAACTTCATTATCAATTATTATATCAGCATGTATTTTTGAAGGTTGAATAAATTTATCATGCATAGGTTTAATCATTTTCTTAAACCTTTCTCTTATCTCTTTTTCACTTCTATTTCTTTCTAAAACATCTCTCTTTATTCTCCTCTCAAGCCTGATGCTGTCATCAACATTCAAAAATATGGTTAAATCAAAAAAATCTCTAATATTTTTTTTCAACAATATGAACAATCCATCAATGATTAAGACATCATTATTGCCAATAAGATTAGTTTTATTTTTTCTTAAGTGAGTTTTATATGAGTATGTTGGTGTGTTTACATACTCACCTATCATTAATAATTTAAGATGTTGATAAAATAATTCGAAATCAACACTTTCAGGGTTGTCAAAATTAATTAACTCACGTTCTTCAAGTGATAAATGTTTTAAGTCTCTATAGTAGTTATCTAATAAAAGATAATCTGACTTAATGTTTTTTGTTTTTAAATATTTAATTAATTCTTGTGATAAAGTACTTTTTCCAGATGCAGTTCCGCCACATATTCCAATTATTATCATTTTTTCTTTGTTAATTCATCAACATATTCTTCAGTGATAATTTTATTATAGTTATTTCCCCAACTATTTAATATATAATTCATTACGTCTGCAACCTCATCAGAATATAAACCCATATTTTCCATATATCCCTCATATTTTTTCCCATTAACAATAATATCACCATCAATTCCACCTTGTTTTACAGCTATAATACTTTGTTTTATGTTTTTAAATAAATAATCTGATTTGGCAAGGGGAGGATAAATTCCTTCAACTCCTTCACCTTCGGAAAGGTGACATCTTAAACAAAAATCATTGTAAATAGATTTACCGTTCTCCATCGAAGATTCAAGTTTGCTTTGTGAATTTAGAAATATTGGAAATAATAGTATATATAAACTTAAAAACTTCATTCTTTTGGAACAATCTTATAAACTCCTTTCTTTTCCATAGCAACATAAATATAGCCATCGGGTCCTTGTTTAATATCTCTAGGTCTACCCACTCCTTCAGCTATTTTTGATCTAAAAACTACTTTGTTGTTTTCCAATCCAATTCTTTCAACATATTTAAAGACTAGAGCACCAGCTAACATGCTGCCTTTCCATTCAGGATAAATATCACTGGAAATATATTCAAAAGAACTTGGGGCTATGGATGGTAGCCAGTAATATAATGGTTGAGCCATTCCTGGTAATTCTTTATCTTTTGTGATAGTTGTTCCTGAATAATTTATTCCGTATGTAATTTTAGGCCATCCATAATTAACACCCTTATTTATAATGTTTATTTCATCTCCACCTCTTGGACCATGCTCATTAGTCCATATTTCACCAGTATCAGGGTTTTTAAATATCCCTTGTGGATTTCTATGCCCATAAGAATAAATAGCTTTAATGGCATTAGGATTATTAATAAAAGGATTATCATCCGGAATAGTTCCATCATCATTAATTCTATAAATTTTACCCCCATCCAAGCTTATATCTTGAGGATTTTTATCTCTATTTCCTCTGTCACCAATTGAAAAATATAAGTGATTGTTATCATCAAAAACCATCCTTCCCCCAAAATGTACACCTTTTGTTGTGTTTGGAGTTCCTTGGTATAGCACTTCAAGGTCAATTAATTCGTTATCAATCAATTTGGCTCTTGAAATAGTGGTGTTTCCTCCACCAGCATCTCTTGATCCTGAAGCATATGAGATATAAATCAAATTATTTTCACTAAAATTTGGGTGTAAAGCAATATCTAAAAGTCCTCCTTGTCCTCTTAAATATATTTCAGGAACACCTTTAATTTCTGTTTTCACTCCATTATTATATTTAAAAATAGAACCAGACTTAACTGCTGCTAAAACTGAATTTTTATCTATAAACTCTATAGACCATATAATATTTTCATCTTCAAAAATTAACTCCATTTCATAATTAGTTTCTTCAACTAGAATTGAATTATCATTTTCCTCATCTAAAGGTTTTAAATCCTGAGCACATGAGAAGTTGATAAATAGAAAAAAGGCAAGCAGTAGTATATTATATTTCATATTGTTAATTTAAGAAAAAAGTCGGGATGACAAGATTTGAACTTGCGACCCCACGCACCCCATGCGTGTACGCTACCAGACTGCGCCACATCCCGAACGGACAAATATATGTTTATTATGATTCATATATTTATATAATTATGAAATTAAAAGTTGTTTTTTATTTGTTGTTTTTGTCACTTTTATCGTGTAATAATACAATTGATAATCATCCAAATATTATTATTTTTTTAACTGATGATCAGGGTTGGGGAGATTTAAGTTTTCATGGAAACACTAATATTCAAACTCCAAATATTGATAATATAGCTAAAAATGGAGTTAGTTTCAATCGATTTTATGTTAGCCCTGTTTGTTCACCAACTAGAGCTGAACTATTAACCGGAAAATATTTTCTCAGAAGTGGAGTTAATGGAGTAACTAAAGGTTATGAAAGAATGAACATTGATCA
>CENF01193537.1_pt1 | contig 10256 bp, 7 predicted proteins | sample 361291 | NCBI WGS metagenome assembly CENF01 (sample SAMEA2619399, study PRJEB7988) | marine metagenome | isolation source: saline water (ENVO:00002010), including | reverse complement strand
GAATTAGCATCAGAACTCAATAAACCTATTCTAGTTGTTGAATGTATGTCAATCAGACATGATTGGGCAAATGAGAGAATACTAACATTTTCTGTTCAAGGTATGTTAGATAACATCAAAATCTTCGAAGAAAATAATATCACATATCTTCCTTGGGTTGAGACTCACAAAGATTCAGGAAATAAGCTTCTTGCAAAGCTGTCAAGTCACGCATGTTCAGTATTGGTCGATGATTATCCGACATACTTGCCAAGAACCATAATGGAAAAAGCTGCTAAAATATGCAAAGTCAACACAGAGGCTGCGGATTCAAATGGAATACTACCCATGGCATGGGCTGGCAAAGAACATTTGACGGCATATTCATTTAGAAAACATGTTCAAAGAAGTATGGCAGAAGCGTTACTAAACCTGCCATCAAAAAATTCAATGGAATCAATAACAGCTAACCTCAAATTCGATCAGAATGAAATGGCATCCTTGTTTGCAGCAGTTGAAGTTGAATTTACGCCTTTGGAATGGTTGTGGAGAGTTGGGGAAGCAGGAAAAGTTTCGGAAGCGGCAATGGCTCCATTAAATATAGATCATGAAGTAAAATCTGTTAAAAAAATGAGAGGTGGGAGATTTGAAGCATTAAAAAGAATGGAAGTTTTTCTCGAATTTAATCTTAAAAGATATTCTACTGATAGAAATAATACTGAAAATCCAGCAGTTAGTACACTTTCACCATGGTTTCATTTTGGACACATCTCTACAATAGAAGTGGTTGTTGAACTTTTCAAAAGAAGTAATTGGACTTATGATATGACTTGCTTTGAAGATATGGGCAAAGGTACTCGATCTGGATGGTGGGGGTTGTCTGAAAGTGAAGAATCATTCCTAGATCAAATAATAACATGGAGAGAGTTAGGATTTAATTTTGCTCACTACAGAAGAGATCATAAATCAATAGATTCTATACCAAATTGGGCAAAAAAATCACTACAGGAACATGCTGAAGATGAACGTAAGCCATACACATTTGAAGATATAGAGAATGCTCGAACAGATGATGAGGTTTGGAATGCTGCACAAAGAGAATTACTTAGAACAGGATTAATTCATAACTACATGAGAATGGTTTGGGGTAAAAAAATTCTAGAATGGGCTCCCGATCCTAATACAGCTGCAGATTGGATGATTCAGATTAATGATAGGTGGGCTTTAGATGGTAGAGATCCCAATTCATACACAGGAATTTTTTGGGTTCTAGGTCGTCATGATAGGGCATGGGGTCCGGAAAGGCCCGTATTTGGTAAAGTACGCTACATGACTACTGAAAGTGCAAGAAGGAAATTAAAATTGAATAATTATATCAATAGATGGTCTGAAAATGCCCCTCTACCTAGAGAAATACAGAGGTTATAGAATGCCAACAAATTACAAACATGAAACAGTAGTCAATGCCGATGTAGAATCCACATTCGACTGGTTTGAACATGAGGGTTCTTTTAGAAGATTGATGCCACCATGGGAAGTTGCAGAAGAAGTAAGGGCAGATGATTCTCTAGAAGTTGGATCTCAAAGAGTATTTAGATTTCCAGCACCTGGTGCCCCTTTCTTCAAAATGACATGGGTGGCAGAACATACTGGATATGAAAAACCGGCCAATAACAAAGCATATTTTGCCGATACAATGGTCAAAGGACCATTTTGGAAATGGGATCATGACCATTTCTTAACTGAAGTTGATGGAATTACAACGGTTGTTGATGATGTTACATACAGCGTTCCATTTGGACCATTGGGAATGTTAGTTGACAAAGTTCTTGGTGGTTCTTTAGTGACTGGAAGAATCTCTTCAATGTTCAAAGCAAGAGAATACAGATTAAAGAGAGATATGGATAATCACATTAAATTTAAACATCTAGATAGGAAAAAAATACTAATTGCTGGTTCATCTGGTTTGATAGGTACACAACTAGTTGCTTTCTTAGATACTGGGAATCATGATGTTTGGAGATTAGTTAGGAAAGAAGCAGACCCTAATAAAAAGGAAATAGCATGGAATCCTTCAGAAGGACAAATTAATCCTAGTGAAATAGAAGGTTTTGATATAGTAATTCACTTAGGTGGCGTAGGAATAGGCGATAAGAGATGGAGTAAAAAAAGGAAGACTGCGATTAAAAATAGTAGAGTAGATAGTACTACATTGTTGAGTGATACTTTAGCTAATCTGGAAAATAAACCTGATTTGTTCATGGTAGCAAGTGCGATAGGATATTACGGAAACAGAGGAGATGAAATTGTAGATGAAGATACAGACATTGGCGATGATTTTCTTACGGATATTTGTGGAAAATGGGAAAATAGTGCTGATTCTGCCAGAAAAGCTGGGATTAGAACTATTCATACTAGAACAGGGATTGTAATGTCTGCTGTTGGTGGCGCATTAGGTAAAATGCTTCTACCAGCAAAAATGGGAGGAGGAGGTCCTATTGGAGGAGGCAAACAATGGATGTCTTGGATTTCAATGGATGATCAAATATATTCCATGTATCATCTGATGATGAGTGAAGAAAGTGAGGGAGCGTATAATCTTACGGCACCTAATCCAGTTAGACAAAAGATATTTGCAAAAACTCTTGGTAAGGTTTTGAGACGCCCAGCATTTGCTCCATTACCTGGATTTGTTATGAGAATAATGTTTGGAGAAATGGGCGTAAAACTAACTTTGGATAGTCAAAGAGTAATGCCTAAGAGACTTCAAGAATCTGGATACAAATTTACTCATGAGAATTTAGAACCCGCATTAAGAGATTCTCTAGGAAAATGGAGATGAATACTTGGTAGATTCTCACGAATATTTAGTAGGAAGTAAACTACCTGATTTTAGATGTTTGAATGATGAAGGGAATCTAGTCACTAGTCAAGATATTCACGGTAAATGGACTGTAATGTTCTTTTATCCTAAAGATGAATCTCCTGGATGTACGCTACAATCTTGTTCTTTTAGAGATAGATATGATCAATTTATAGAACAAGGAATTTTACTCTATGGGGTTTCTTCAGATTCTGTTAAATCTCATAAAAGATTCAAAAATAGATACAAATTACAATACTCGCTTTTGAGTGATAAAGGTGGATTACTTGCTAAAGCTTTGAAATTGAAGAAAGATTTTGGTTTTCTTCGCGCAAGAGTTACATTCGTCATAGATCCCGAGGGTACTATTGCCTTTGCGCATACCAGCCAATTAGGAGTAACTGGACATGTTAAAAAGGCATTAAAAGTAATTAAAACCCAAGGGGCAATAGCATGAAAAATCCATTTGATAGATTAAGTGAAATTTCTGTTGATAAACCAAAAATTGTTATTTGTGTTGCCATTGTAGGAGTTTTGGCATTATCCTCATTTGCACAATACATAGTTTTTGATAATTCTGAAGATGCTTTTTGGCCAGAAAATGATACGACCTCTCTATTGTATGAAGTAGAAGATACTTACAATGTTGATTTAGATTTGATTAGGTCGATAGTAAAATTTGATGGAGATTTAGAAGATGAGTCAACATGGGCAATGCTTGCAAATGTAGAATCACAAATGCTTGGATATGAAGATTTAGTGCCATTTCATTATGATTTGTTTGGAGGTTCACCAAATTCAGGTCCTGCCAGTTCAGTAATGTTCTGGCAACAAATACAAGATCCAGATTCAGATACTTGGTCAACAGGAGTTGAGACTGCTCTCATGAATGTTGTAATGTCTGATGATGAGAACTTGAGTTCGACAGTTGGAATAGCAATGGCTGCGATAGCTAGTATTCCATCTGTAGATTATCCAAATTCTACAGTTCTAGACCAATGGAGTGAGACTAAGTCTGTCAGAGGAACTCCAAGTGAATGGCAAGCAAGAATGGATTCTGGAGAAAATAATACCGATACAATAGGTATGTTGATTGGGATGGCATCTGGATTGACAGATGGTAGAACTACAGAGCAAAATGCAACTATTGCACCTTTACAAGGTCAATTGATGGGTGCTTTATCACCATTGAATGCGCTACAGGATTTGGATATTAAAAGCTCAATGATGAGTATGTTCCCTACGGAATCTAGAAATGATCCGTGGACGTTAGCGGATATGGCTTTGGTTACTATTGCTATCGATACTAAACCTTCAAGTCATGGAGTGGAATTAGAAACAGAAGTTTCTATTTTAGTGAGTGATATGAGTGTTGCCTTAGAAACAAGTTTAATTAATTCTGCCGAAATTGAATATTCTTTTAATGATGAATTAACAGTATTCAGTTTTTCTAGATTTGCTGAACAGCAAGCAGGAAATATTGGAGCAGAAATTGGGATGTTAACAAGTGCATCTGTCGTAATTCTAGGAATAATTCTATGGAGGCAATTTAGAAGTATTAGAGATACTAGTATTGTTATTTTCTTAACTTTGTTAGCGATAGGAGCTACATATGGAGTATCAGGAGTTTTAAAATTAGAATTCAATGCTGCAATGAACAGTATTCCAATATTACTGCTAGCAATAGGAGTAGATTATGGCCTACACGTTGTGTTACGTTATCGTGAAGAATTAGTAAATATGGATTCTGAAGGAAAAGAGACCATGGCTGATTTTTCCAAAGAAGCAAGAATAAAGGCACTTAAAACTGGGACAATACTTACTTCTGCTGCTTTAGTTGTAGCAATTTTCACAGATATGGTTGGATTCTTAAGTTTTAGATTATCTTCACAGAATTTCTTAGTTGTCTTTGGGACAGTAATCGCAGTTGGATTATTTTTCATCTACATATTATCAATTACTGCCTTACCAGCATTACTTACAGTCCTCAAGCCACAAAAAATTACTGTTGCCAAATCTGTTAAGGTAGAGGAAAGTAAATTCTCGATTTGGTCAGGAAAGCAAGCACTCAATCCAATGACAGTGGTAGTAGCTGCACTGTTACTTTCTTTGCCTGTTGGCGCAGGAATAACACAACTTGAGATTGGTTTTGACTTTAGAGATCAATTGGATGAAGATATTCCGGTAGTAGCCAATTTCTTAATTTTGAGTGATGATTTTTCTGGACAAAATCAGCCTCCTCTATATGTTGTATTGAATATAGATGTCTTTAGTGAAGAAGGAAAGAATGCTTACATTAATTCGATGTCAATTTTAGATGCAGAACCTAGTATAACAGATCAAACAGGAGTCTGGGAAGTTCTAGAATTAGAATCTGCAAGAGATTCTGAGTTAAGAGAAATATTGGATTCATTAGATACAGCAAATCCAGAGTGGTTATTATTAGAAAATTGGGCAGATGCTAACCAAGATTTGACATTTAGATATTTACGAGAAGATTTCAAGCAAACTGTAATAAGTTTCCAAGCACCAACCTTGGACTGGCAAAAGACAGTTGATTTTGTTACTGAATTAGATAATTCACTAAACGAAGAAGGAGAAGCGAGTGTTTCTGGTAGAGGGTTAATATTAGCACAAGTTAGTGAAGATGTGGCTAGATCTGCTGTAGCATCTACTGGGATTGTTGCTGGGATAATCTTGGTTATGTTATTAGGAATCAATATTTCTAGAGAAAAAACATCTCAAAGAGGAGTTTTGAAAGGATTTGCGATGTGGTTGCCACTTTCTATTGTCGTTGTTTGGGTCTATGGATTAATGGGATGGTTAGGATATCAATTAAACTCACAAACAGTAACTATAGGGGCACTAACATTGGGCCTGGGAGTAGATTATGCAGTTCATTTTGTTACAAGATTGGATGAAGAGATTGAACATGACCAAAGTGCAGGAATCGTAAATTGGATTTCAATAACCAATGCAACTACAGGACGAGCAATGATGGCTGCGGCATTTACAACTGCAGGAGGATTTGCAGTTCTCAATCTAAGCTCTCTTTTGCCTCTGAGATTATTTGGTCAAGTATTCGTAATTGCAATACTTTTAGCACTAGTTTCTAGTATAATTTTACTGCCTTGTTTGATGAGTATCTTTGGATTACTTCCAAAAGAAGAAGCAATATCTAATTCATAAATTATTTTCAGAATCTTTAGTTTAAGTATAGAACACTTTCAGTATTACTAACACCTCAGTGAAAAGTTCATTATACCGCCGAGTTAATATTCAGTGCCCATGGGCAGAACAGTACCAACTTGGAGAAACAGGATAGAACGTAGAATAGACAGTTGGAAGCCTTTTAGGAGAGTTTTGAGGCATTCTGAAAGGGATGAATTTGATCGGATGTTGAATTCGGTGAGAAGTCGTTCTTCTGCTTGTGGTATGCTTCCAACTTCAGATGTTCTTGAGCCCGCTTTACTTGCTATGCTAATCGATATTAATTCTAGACTCACCAAATTAGAGGAGGAAAAAATTAGAGATGGTTGAGGGATGGATTCTCGATATATATCAAGATTCAAGCTCTGAAGGAATGGTTGTATGGGTTAAATTAGATGATGGATCAGTTAGTAAATACATATTCTATTGGTCACCCGTATTGCATATTGCAGGTAATTTAGATGATATTGATGCACTTGAAGTGAAACTAAAGGAAATGGAATATCAAACACTATTCGGAGTAATGAAATTCTCAAGACAGAAGAGATTCAAAAGTCATGAAGTAAATGAAGTTTCAGAAGTTCTAGCAATTTCTATTTCTAGGCCTTCTAAACTTAAACAAGTAGCCGATGTAGTTTCGGCAATTGGTAAATGGAGTAAATTTGACGTCTTTTCGGTTGATCCTAGGCCCTCTCAAAGATTTCTTCATGATATGAATACACATCCATTTGGTAGGATAAGAATTTCAAATAATCAAATAATTTCACTAGATAAAAGAACAGATGCACAATGGACGCCTCCACCATTAAGACAAGCGATGTTGAAAGTTAACTGCAAAGATAAGCATGGAAAACGTAGTTCAAACGGATTAGTCACAGGAGTGACGATAATCGATATGGGCCTTTTAGGTTCTAATTCAAAGAGAATACCTATTCATATTCACCTTACTCCTGAAAGAAATGAAGATGAATTTCTCTATGAAGTTGAACGAGCAATACATTGGATTAATCCTGATGTTTTGATTACTAACAAAGGAGATAGTATAGATTTTCCAGCTTTGATAAATATTGCATCTAGAAATGGTAGAGAATTACGATTTAGTAGAAATAAACGCGGCACTAATATTAGAAGAAAAGCGATTACAACTTGGAGCTATGGCAGAATACTGCGATCAGATGCTTATCATGCTTTAGAAGGTAGAATACACGTAGATATGGGTGCTTCTTTCATCGGTAAAGAAGGTGGTTTAGAAGGGTTATGTGAACTTGCAAGAATGTCTGGAATACCTCCACAGGATCTGTCAAGATTATCTCCTGGTTCTGCAATTTCTGCTATGCAAATAAGACAATCTATGGAAGATGACGTATTAGTTCCTTGGAAGAAAAATAGGCCTGAAGATATGAAAACAGGGACACAGATGCTCATATCTGATAGAGGTGGTTTGTATCTAGATCCAGAACCTGGCGTCCATAAACAAGTGTATGAACTAGATTTTGCAAGCCTATTTCCAAGTATTATTGCAACTAGAAATATAAGTCCTGAGACAATGAATTGTAAATGCTGTAAAGTTTCAGAAGAAGAAAATTTACGAACTGGTAAACTACCACTAAAACCTGATAGTGCTGTTAGGGAAATTGAGAGACGTAGGCATTCTACTCAAAAATTACAACTACTAGTACCAGAATTAGGAATGCATACTTGTACTAAAAAATATGGATTCTTAGGTAGAGTTGTTGCACCCATTATTGAGAGGCGTAGTTATCTCAAATCCAGAAGGAGGGTCAAAGGAGATGTGTGGGATAGAAGACAAAATGTTCTGAAATGGCTTCTAGTAACTTGTTTTGGATATACAGGATATAAAAATGCTAGATTTGGACGTATAGAGTGTCATGAAGCAATATGTGCTTGGTCACGTGAGATGATAATAGATGCAATGCATGATGCTAACGAAGAGGGTTGGAGTTGTTTACATGCAATTGTAGATTCTATTTGGCTTATAGACATACAAAATAGAAGTAATAAGGATCGTGACGAATCAATATCTAGATTGATGGCCAAAATAGAGGTTAAATCTGGTGTACCAATAGAGCTTGAAGACGTCTATGAATGGATTGCATTTGTACCCAATAGAACTACAGGAGTTGGTGCTCTAACCAAATATTTTGCACATGGGAAAAAGGGGTGGAAAATAAGAGGTATTGAGTTACGTCAGCACTCAACTTGTCAATGGATAAAAAATCTTCAAAAAGATATCTTAGAAGAATTGCGCAAAAGACCACCAAAGGAAAGTATTAGAAGATCTGTGAAATTATTTAATGAAGAAATCGTTAAACTAAAAAAAGGTAAAATTCCTTTATCTAAGCTTATTTTAGGAAGAAGAGTTAGGAATAAAGCAGGGGAGCATAAGGTATTGAATTTAACAGCTGCAGCACAACTTAGAGAGTTGAAGTTAGGTCAAAATACATATCCGGGTAGAAAAATTAGATTTGCAGTTGTAGGTCAAAGTAGAAGAAATCCTCCGGACAGAATTAGGATGGCATCAGAAATTAAATCAATAAAAAAGACGATAATGGGTCAAAAAGGTGATGTCATTTATTATGAGGCACTTGCTTTACGTGCTGCTTCTGCGTTGTTATCTCCCTTTGGATTATCAGAAGAAGAATTGGTTTCAAGAGGTTCTGTCCAAACTACTTTGGACATGTGGTCAGGTAAAATAAAATCTTGAAGAGAGACTTGAGGATTTCTTTTTTCTAATGGTTGTACAGTCATATCTACTGAATGTAGTTTTACTGTGATTGCATTTTTTGATTGTGATAAGATTGTTAATCTATCATTAGCAGCATTTTTTAATTCGGATTTCATTGATTTAGAAAGAAAGGGTTTTGACTTGTAATTTACAGTCACTAAAACCAAAGAATTACATTTTTTTGCTATATATTGGATATCAGATAATGATTCTTTGAGCATAGCAGAGCCTTCTGCCCTCTTTACTTGACTATCTGCAAACATAGATACTAGATCAGAAACGACAATCAATCTTCCCTTTCTTAAATTATCATCAGAAGTTTTGGAAGCTAAACGTTTGATAATTTCGGCCATCTGATGAGCAGTAAATCCTCTACAAGCGTACAGATTATCTAACAGTTCTATTCCCTTTTTTTTATGAGCTAGTGGACGAATTAAGGTAGAAGGATCTAGTCCCATGCCTCCGTCAATCCAATGTACAGGCCTTCCTTTTACTAATTCTTCACAAATCATGTGCCTAGTTAGATATCTAGTAGAACGTTTTAATCCTTCTATCAGTAACATTCCACCAACTTCTGGACTTGGTAGACTAGATTTGAGAGATCGTACTCCCCATGATACATTTGGCTTGTTGGACATGGTAATGTGTTAAATTATCTCGGCGGTATAATGTAGTTTTCTTTGTAGGCGATATTAAAGAATAACATCTGTTCGACTCAGATGTAGGAGTTGTAAAGATACCACGAGTAATGATAATTGGTGCTAATAGAGGAATAGGTAGAGCTCTGTTAGATGGTTACTTAGAAAGAGGTTGGGAATGCATAGCAACATCTCGCAAAGAACAAGTTGCAGAAGATAATGTTAGTTGGGTCAAATTAGATGTACGTGATCCAAATAACCATGTCCCAATAACAGGAGAGTTAGACTTATTGATTTGTAATGCTGGTGTTTTTCTGGATAGAGGAGATAAAATTGGATCTGGTTTTGAAGCTGAATTGTGGGAAGATACATTTGCCACTAATGTAACTGGAACATACCTAGCAATAGAAACACAACTTGAGGCTTTAAGATCTTCAAATAATCCAAAAATCGCTATAATTTCTTCTCAGATGGCAAGTGATACCACAGCACCTGGAGGGTCGTACATTTATCGATCTTCAAAAGCTGCCTCATTGAATCTTGGAAGAAACCTGGCAACAGATCTAAAGTCAGAAGGGATCTCAGTCGGAATATATCATCCAGGTTGGGTACAAACTGATATGACCAGTAACAAAGGCAAACTTACTCCTACAGAGTCTGCCAATGGATTAATAGAACGATTCTCGGCTTTATCAATTGAAACAACAGGTTGTTTTGAAACATGGGATGGTAGAATACACCCATATTAATTTATTATTCTGGCAGATATATCAGAGGAATTAATCATTCCAAAATTATGACTATCTTCACTTGCTGTAGG
>CENF01064560.1_pt1 | contig 10266 bp, 9 predicted proteins | sample 361291 | NCBI WGS metagenome assembly CENF01 (sample SAMEA2619399, study PRJEB7988) | marine metagenome | isolation source: saline water (ENVO:00002010), including | reverse complement strand
TTCCTGGAACAAACCCGAAGGCATCAATTAATCTAGCCGCAGCCCATACTGCAAGCATGGAAGAAACTTTTGCTATCATTCCATTTAAAGCAAAGAAAGTACCAGCTCTTCTACCTCCTGTTTTCAATGAATCGAGATCTACTACATCAGCAAGCATAGATGCAGGTAAGAATTGAAGCCCACCAAAACAAGCTCCTTTCAATAAAAACAGTATGTGGAAATAAGCAAAGTCACCTCTTTCTAGGAAAAAGCATAAAAAGCTTACGCTACCAGTACCGATTAGAGTTATGCAGAAAGCTTTGTGTTTCCCAATAGTTTTTCCAAGCCAAAGCCAAAAAGGAATGGCTATGAAACCTGCAATAAAATATCTTGCGTAAGATGCACCGACAGTTTCTATTCCTATAACGTCTCTAACAAACCATAAAGACAGAGTGTTTCTAAATGACTCGCCGGCTATGACTAGAAAAATAATTACAAGAATTCTCACAAGGAGAGGATTTTCGGCTGCAAATTTAAGACCCTCTTTTAGGGGTATCTTTTTTTCTACTTTAGGCATTGGATCAGGAACTTTCCAAAGCGCCAATGCTGCAAAGAGGGGAAGTAAAAGAATAATTCCCATTCCCATATAAGCAAGTATGTCTCTCATTTTTCCTGTAGTAGAAAAATCTTCAAAAAAGAAAACTGCGCGAAGCATTCTAGTTATTGACTCGCCAATTGAAAGGCCACTACCTGATACTTCAATGGAGAGAGGAATTAGAGCAGAAATTAAGAGTCCTATGAGTGTCCATCCTTCTCTGCCACTAACAATTCTCGATCTCTGATGGTAGTCAGGGGAGATTTCAGCTCCCCAAGCTCCATAAGGTATACCGATTATTGTAGATCCTAAATACATCAGCATCATCCATACAATAAAATACATCACGGAAACTTCGGCTCCTGGAATGAATAATTTATAGATAGCAAGCATCATCAAAGGAACACCAAGAATTATCCAGGGCTTCCTTCTTCCTATAGAAGTTTTTGTGGAATCACCTAGCTGGCCTAATATCGGATCAGTAATTACATCTGTAAACCTTGCTAACAATAGAATATTAGCTATGACATAGAGTTCTATCCCTACTACTTCTGAATAAAAAGGTATAAGCCAGATAGCGATTGGATAGCCAATCATTGCTAAAGGAGTGGCAAGTCCTCCATAAGACAATATTGTATTTCGATTAACCGGTTTTGTACTTTCCATATAACTCCCCAAGTTAAAAAACTCTAACTGACATGAACTATACTAAAGATTTGGTCTACATAGACAATCTATTTAACCCATTAATAACAGAAACGTATCCTGCTATAACGGTATTTTGATGCATGCCTATGCCCCAGACTGACTGGTCTTTGTAGAGGATCTCAGAGTAAGCTACAGCTTTAGCATCAGAACCAGAGCTAACAGCATGTTGATGGTAGTCAGTTATACTTATATCAATATTCAAATTTTTATTTAATGCATCAATCAAAGCATCTATTGGTCCATTACCAGAGCCTTTAATAGATACTTCTTCATTGCCATTTCTAAGTAGAACTTCCAATTCATCCATTTGGATGCCTTCTTTACTTACTTGAGAGTTGATGTGATGTTTTAAAAATAAAAAGTTTCCGGATTCATTTAAATAAGTATCTTGAAAAGTTTGCCAAATGTCTGAAGGAGATATTTCTTTACCGGTTTCATCAGCAATTTTTTGGACAACTTGGCTAAATTCTATTTGAAGTCTTCTTGGCATACTTAATCCATGATCTTTTTCTAAAAGGTAAGCGACACCCCCTTTTCCTGATTGACTATTGATTCTTATTACAGCTTCATAAGATCTACCTACATCACTAGGATCAATAGGAAGATAAGGGACCTCCCAAATCTCTTGGTTAGAGTTTCTAAGATCATTCAAACCTTTCTTAATAGCGTCTTGATGAGATCCAGAAAAGGCTGTGAAGACTAAGTCTCCAGCATAGGGATGCCTGGGGTGCACTGGCAGTTGATTGCAATATTCAACCTCTCTCATAATTGGATTAATGTTTGAAAAATCTAAATGAGGATCTACACCCTGGGTAAGCATATTTAAAGCTAAGGTTACTAAATCTACATTGCCTGTTCTTTCACCATTTCCAAATAAAGTACCCTCGATTCGGTCGGCACCAGCCATCAGTCCAAGTTCTGTTGCTGCTACTGCAGTGCCTCTATCATTGTGTGGATGAAGGCTTATAATCACACTTTCACGATTGTCTATATTTCTGCACACCCATTCTATTTGGTCAGCATAAATATTAGGTGAAGCCATCTCCACAGTTGCAGGAAGATTTATTATAGATTTATTCTTCTTTGTAGGTTCCCAGACTTCATTTACTTCATTACAAACCTCTACAGCATAAGGAAGTTCCGTTCCGGTGAAGCTTTCTGGACTGTATTCAAAAGTCCAATTAGTTGCAGGATATTGTTCTGAATATTTTTTTACTTCTTTAGCCCCTTCAATAGCTATCCTCTTTACGCCCTCTTTATCACTGTTAAAAACTACCCTTCTTTGTAAAGTTGAAGTTGAATTATAGACATGAACTATAGCTCTTGGTGCCCCTTCTAATGCTTCAAATGTTCTTTTAATTAACTCTGGTCTGGCTTGAGTTAAAGCTTGTATAGTGACATTTTCAGGTATAATTTTTTCTGTAATAATTTTTCTAACAAAGTCAAAATCAGTTTGTGAGGCGGAAGGAAAACCGACTTCTATTTCTTCAAATCCAATTTCTAATAACATCTTAAACATTCTTAACTTTCTTTCTTCACCCATCGGTTCTATCAATGCTTGGTTTCCATCTCTTAAGTCCACACTGCACCATGTAGGGCTATGAAAAATTGAATTGTTAGGCCAAGTTCTATCGATTAAGTTGATAGGCTCAAATGCTTTATATTTTGATGCTGATGTATTAATTATTTTAGTCAATGAAATTTCCTCAAAAGGTAAATGTTTTTGTGATTTAGTTGTAATGCTTAGGGATGCTAAGCAGATAGAAATAAGCCCGACTATCCTTGTATAACAAGGGCCGGGTTAATAAGTCGTAAGCTTAATATTATGGTTGTGACTAAAGTCATTAATACTAGGATATATATGCCTCAATAGCCGGTCAAGTTGAGAGTTTAATCAGTTAAAGTAGAATCCATTGCATATGAGTTTAACAACTATAGAAAAATTAGAATTTTTGGGCTTTCAATTCTGGGAGAAAAAATCTTCAGTAGGCTCTAATGCAAAAGAAGATAAGGCTTATTTTATAGCTATTAAATCAATTCTTTTTTGTTTTTATAACCAAACTCCTCTTGATAAAACTTTTGAGCATATTGAGAGGTTTATGCTATCTGTAGCTAAAGCTCTTAATTCTAAAGAAACTTGTAATTTTTTAGACACCCTCCCAAAAGACAAATTCATAAGAAAGATAATTTATTTTGGTGAGAATTGTAACGAGGATTCTTTAGAAAAAGAGTTTCCAGATGCTATTCTTATTTGTTTAGAACCCCTTGAACATTTGCTGAGCAATTCTGAATCCAAACAAGATTTATGGTTATCAATAAAAGACTGACATATGGCTATAGAAGAAAATAAATTCAAGGACCAATTGGACTATCGTTATATGACTGAGTTGGACTTAGAAGCAGTTCTTGAGATAGAAAGATTATCAAATCCATTTCCTTGGACTGAACAGAATTTTATCGATTGTTTGAAAAGAGATTATTATTGTCTTATTCAAACTCATCTTGATGGGGTATCTGGTTTTGCCATACAATCAATAGCATTTGATGAAGCTCATTTACTTAATATCGGAGTTAGTACTAATAAAAGAAGGCGAGGTTTGGGTTCAGATTTATTAGAAAAAATTATTTATGCTTCGGAAGCCATGGGAAGTAACAAAATATTCTTAGAAGTAAGAGTTTCAAATGCAGCAGCGACTAATCTTTATTTAGACTTTGGATTTAAGCAAATAGGAGTGCGCAAAGATTATTATAGATTGCCAGAAGGAAAAGAAGATGCATTGCTTATGTCTAAAAGCCTAAGAAAAAACTGGAAGGAGAGATTTTTTAGTAACTAACAGTTAATTGTTTAGCAGATTCTCTATTTCTTTAGAGATTTTTTCTGGTGTAGTATTAGGAGCAAACCTAGCTATAGGTTTTCCTTCTTTATTTATAAGAAATTTAGTGAAATTCCATTTTATGGATTCCGATCCTAGTAAACCCTTCTTCTCGGAAGTAAGGTATTTGAACAAAGGATGAGCATCTTCTCCTTTCACGTCAACTTTTTCAAAAATTGGAAAACTTATCCCATAATTTACTGTGCAGAATTCTTGGATTTCTTCTGAAGATCCAGGTTCTTGCCCACCGAACTGATTACAAGGAAAAGCTAAAACTGAAAAACCAGAGTCTTTAAATTTTTCTTGAAGTTCTTGAAGTCCGTTATATTGAGGAGTAAAACCACATTTACTTGCAGTATTAACAATTAGCAGAGCCTGGCCTTCAAAGGCAGAAAGACTTTGTAAATTTCCCGCATTGTCATTACATGAATGATTATAAATATTATCTTTTATTTCTGTCATAGCTTTCTTAAATTTTATTTCGCTATTATAGTGCTTTTATTAAATTAGATGGAGTAATTGAGTGGAGTATAGAAAATTAGGTAGGACAGATTTAGATGTAAGTTTGATTTGTTTAGGAACCATGACTTGGGGTCAACAAAACACAGAGGCAGAAGGTCACGAGCAGATGGATTACGCTTTTGAAAAAGGTATCAATTTTTTTGATACAGCAGAGCTATACCCAATTCCTCCTAAGGCAGAAACACAAGGAAGAACTGAGGAGATTATAGGTACTTGGTTTAAAAAAAGTTCAAAAAGGGAAAAAATTATTCTCGCTACTAAAGTTGCTGGTAGAAGTCCCATGAATTGGTTCAGAGGTGGTGAGACTAGACTGGATAGATCCAATATAGAAGAAGCTTTAAACAATAGTTTAAAAAGGTTACAAACTGATCACGTAGACTTATACCAACTTCATTGGCCAGATAGGCGCATAGCAATGTTTGGTTCAGGTGGGATAGGTTACAAGCACATTGAAGCCGAAAGTATAGCCATATCTGAGACTTTAGAGGTACTAGGGGATTTGGTTAAGAGTGGAAAGGTAAGGTACGTTGGCTTATCTAATGAGACTTCATGGGGTTTGTCAGAGTTCCTCAAGTATTCAGAGAAACAAGATTTACCTAGAGTGGCGTCCGTGCAGAATGCCTACAATTTTCTAAACAGAACATATGAAGATGCTCTTTCTGAATTCTATTATCAGTCCGAAGTAGGCCTCTTAGCATACTCTCCAATAGCACAAGGTTATTTATCAGGTAAATACATAGATGGGGCCAGGCCTGAAGGTTCCAGAACAGCCTTGTTTAACAGAGGCGATAGATATGAGGTTCCTGGAGCAAATGAGGCAATAAAATCATACGTAGCTTATGCAAATAAGATAGGAATGGACCCTTCAGTCTTCGCTAATGCATTTGTGAATTCTAAAGAATTTGTCACTTCTAACATCATAGGAGCAACAACAATGGAACAATTAAAGCTGGCCGTTGGAAGCGTAGATATAAATTTAACAGAAGAAGATTTTAAGGCCGTTGATGCAATTCACAGAGAGTGCCCCAATCTTTGCCCCTAAGAGTGACTATTGAAGACATATCTTGGATTTGGAAGTCGTATTCTGAGTTAAAAAAAGACGAGCTTTATGAAATCCTAAGATTTAGACAAGAGATTTTTGCAGTAGAACAACAGTCTTGGTATCTAGATGCCGATGGGCTTGATCAAGATGCCTTACATTTGTTGGGGACTTCTAATAATGATTTGGTGGCTTATGAAAGGCTTTTAGCCCCTGGAATAAAAAATTCACATACCTCTCTGGGTAGAATCCTTGTACATGAAAAATACAGAGGTCTAGGTCTGGGTCATCATTTAGTAGATGAAGGGATGAAAAAGAGTAAACTTATTTATCCTTCAATGTTGATAACATTATCAGCTCAAGAGCATTTGGAAGAGTTTTACAAAGAACACGGCTTTACAAAATGCGGTGATCCATATATTGAAGATGGAATACCTCATATAGAAATGGTTACAAATGAGTAGTAAAAGTTTTATAAATACCATACTAGTCTTGGGAATTATTATTGGTGTTTCCTTAGCGTCAATCTCCCTCATCAAAAGAGTAAATTTTGAAACAGCCGGGGATTGGGTGGCAAATATAGAGGGTGCTAAGATAACCAAAGAGAAATACCTCCTTCAATTAGAAGGCTTAAGATCTGACAAACGTTCACCTTTAACTCAAGAAGATAAAGAATTCGTCTTAGAGCGAATGATCGAAGAAGAATTACTTATAAAAAGAGCTCTGGACATGGGAATGCTAAGAACTAACCCCATGGCAAGAGGTACTATCGTCCAGCAAATGATTAATCGAATTATTTCTGATAATGACATGGTGGAGATTTCAGAAGTAGAATTAAATGAATTCTTTAATAATAATTTAGGGTTTTTTACAAATGCAAATAGGTTGCGAGTAAAGCAAATCTATTTTCAAGATCAAGAGGACGGAACTACTTCTTCTTTTCAGAAAGCGAAACAGGCATTTGATAAGTTATTGTCTGGAGATACTTTTGAAGAAACTAAATCTTTGGGAACTCTAACCGCCTTAGAGGTTCCTGATACGCTGATGACTTTATCAAAAGTCAGAGAGTATTTAGGACCTTCATTGATGTTGATAGCAGGGCAATTACAACCAGGCGAATTTACCTCTCCTAAAAGAGTATCTGGAGGTTATAAGATTATTTATTTAGTTGATAAAGAGAATTCAAAAACACCAGATTTAGCAGATATAAAGAACCAAGTAATTTCAGAATTTAAAAAACGAAGAGATGACCAGTCCTTAAGGAATTATTTAGAGGATTTAAAGAGTTGGTACGATATTTCTAGAAATTTAGATGAGTAAAGAATGTATAAAAGATCAAGGCTTTACCTCTTTCTTTTAATTTTTTTATCAAGCTCTATAGTTGCCCATCAAAGAAGTGAGTCTTACTCTAAGATATTGATTAATCATCACGATAATAGTTTTGAAGTAGAGACTGTTTTTTCTATTCAACTTTCTGTTTTATCTAAAATGCAATGGCCTCTTAGCAGTAATTGGGAGCAAGAAGTTTTGAATCATGTGAAAGAGAACTTTTATATAGGTTCTGAGTGTGAATTTAAACAAATACCCAAAATCTTCACTTCCACTTCAACCGGTTACACTCGTTTGAGTTGGAGTGAAAAGTGTAAAGGCGAAACTGTTAAATTAAGGAATAACGCATTTTTTGATTTAGATCCAACGCATGCGCATATTTCTACTTTTAAGATAGATGGTAAATCTTATCCGGAGAAACTATTTACAAATCAATCCAGGGCTTGGGAGGAGGGTTATCTGGGCTCAAATATAAGCAACAAAGAAGAAGGTTCAATATGGGATTATTTTCTTTTAGGTATAAAACACATCTCCACAGGTTATGACCATATAGCCTTTCTTCTTGGGATTATTCTACTTAACAGAAGAAAACGATTGCTGGCAATTGCGATAACTGGTTTTACCTTGGGCCATAGTTTAACTTTAGCTTTGGGAGTGATGAATTTTGTAAGCCCATCTACAAGCTTTGTAGAGTCATTAATTGGATATTCAATTTTATTAATTGCATTGGAATTTTTGGCAAAGGAAGCCAATCAATACATAAGTTATTCAAAAATATTTTTTTATACATCAATACCATTCCTGATTTTTTATAACTTTTTTGGTATTGATTCTTACTTTATAGGATTACTTGGGATAGTGATCTTTACAGTTTCGTACTTTAATTTAAGTTATAGCTTAAGAAGTTCTAATTTATCTTTAGCAGTAACAGCCTTATTTGGTCTAGCTCATGGCTTTGGATTTGCAGGCACCCTTGCAGAAGTGGGCTTGCCAGAAGATAGAATAGTTTCGGCTTTACTCGGTTTTAACTTAGGAGTAGAGGCAGGGCAGATAGCAATGGTTTTATTATTTCTTTTAGCGGCTTCATTGGTTAGAAAGATTCCAATCATGAAAAATATAAACCCGGGGCCACTAACAGCAGTATTCTTAGCTTCTTTAGGATCTTTTTGGTTTATAGAGAGGATATTCTAGGCTTAAATAATTCTGATATTTTCAGCTTGGGGACCTTTTTCAGAATTCTCGACAGAAAACCTAACCTTTGTGTTTTCTTTTAGCTTTCTTCTGTCTGCAGGTTGAACTGCTCTAAGGTGTACAAATAAATCTCCACCTTTGTCTCTTATAAGAAATCCATACCCCTTACTTGGATCAAACCACTTTATAGTTCCAGTTTCTCCTCGAAAGTTTCTTTTAATCTTTCTTCCGTAGACAAACCCCAATATAGATAAAAAACCCAATGACCAATAAATAAAGAGAACATACCACAGGGTCCCTTGTGGCAAAGGGATGTTGGCTTTTGCAGTAAGGTAGGATGTGAGCCAAACATAGATTAATGACCCAATAAGACTCGTGATGAAAGCTCTAAAAAGCATAATTTTTTTCCTCTATTCAATTATAAAGCATCTAACCCAGATCAATAACTAATTAAATTAGCTTTGATATTTCACTGAGTTGATCTTCGAGGTTACCGATTTCCATGACTATATTTTCATGCCTTTCTTTTTGATCGTTCACAAGTCCTTTAGGTGCGTTCTCTAGAAATTTTTTATTTTCTAGTTTTCCAGAAATCATGGATCTCTCTTTTTCTAATTTCACGATGGTTTTTTTAAGCCTTGAGACTTCATTCGCTGGGTCAATAAGTCCCTCCAAAGGAATCAAAGTTTTTAGGTTATCTTGAATATAAATAGCGGAAGGGGGAGTCTCTTCTGTCTCTAACCAGATTAGCTCTGAGAGACCACCCATCTCAATTATTAGACTTCCGAATTTTTTAATATTTTTCTTATCCGATTCATTCCCATCTTTCATTAGGCATTTTATCTTCACAGAAGGTTTGATGCTTAATTCACCTCTTATATTCCTTATTCCAGTTACTTCTTCTTTAAGCCACTCTACCGAATCGTAACTCTCTAAATCTTGATTGCTTTCAGTTGTTGGAAAGCTAGAAATCATGATGCTCTCAAACTGAGTTGGATTGAAAGCTTTATGATGCTGCCAAATTTCTTCTGTTATAAAAGGCATAATAGGATGAGCGAGACGGAGGGTTTTTTCTAATGTATTTATTATTGATCTCATTATTTTTGCTTTAGAGTCAGCACTGATTGATCCACTGGATAATCTAATTTTTGATAGCTCTATGTACCAATCACAGAATTCATACCAAATGAATTCGTAAATAGCTTTGATCACTAAATCAAATCTATAATCCTCAAATGCTCCTTCAACTTTTTTTGAAGTTTCATTAAGTTTGTAGTTTATCCATTGATCTACGTCATCTGCAGATTCTTCATCAGAAATTTCATACTTTTCTAATTGAAGATCGATGAACCTAGAAGCATTCCAAAGCTTGTTGCAAAAATTTCTATAACCCTCAACTCTCTTCATGTCAAAGTTGATGTCTCTGCCTCCAGAGGCAAGTGAGCAAAAAGTCAGCCTTAAAGCATCTGTGCCATAGGCATTAATACCCTCTGGAAACTCTTTCTTTGTTTGCTTTTCTATCCTCTCTCTCATTTTTGGCTGCATGAGACCTTCGGTTCTTTTTTCCAGAAGTTTTTTGAGATCGATTCCATCTATAATATCCAAAGGATCAAGTGTATTTCCCTTGGATTTAGACATTTTCTGACCTTCAGAATCTTTTATAAGCCCATGGATGAAGATTTTTTTAAACGGCACTTCTTTGATAAAGTGGGTTGTCATCATGATCATTCTTGCTACCCAAAAGAAAATAATATCAAAACCAGTAACGAGAACATTGGTGGGGTGATAACGCTTTAAGAGTCTGGAAGATGTAGGCCACCCTAGCGTTGAGAATGTCCATAGTGAAGCAGAAAACCAAGTATCCAAAACATCATCTTCTTGTCTTAAGATTACTTCTTCTTTAATGCCATACTTTTCTCTGGCCAATTTTTCATCTTTCGCTACGTAAATATTTCCATCATCATCATACCAAGCCGGTATTCGATGACCCCACCATAATTGCCTGCTTACACACCAATCTTGTATGTCAT
>CENF01073970.1_pt1 | contig 10276 bp, 10 predicted proteins | sample 361291 | NCBI WGS metagenome assembly CENF01 (sample SAMEA2619399, study PRJEB7988) | marine metagenome | isolation source: saline water (ENVO:00002010), including | reverse complement strand
CTTTTAATAAGCTGAATAGCATTCTTGTTTATTTTATTTTTCTCAAGGGATTTTTGTAATGAATTCAATATTTCAGAATTCGAATCTACACAATAACTAGATCCTTTTAGAACAGCAGCATTTCCTGATTTAATACATAGAGCTGAGACATCACTCGTAACATTCGGCCTTGCTTCATAAATAATCCCAATAACTCCAAATGGAGACCTCACTTTGTTAATTTTAAGTCCATCATCTGTTGTCCAAGATTTTGTTACTTCACCAACAGGATCGTTAAGTGGAATGATTTTTTTCAAACCATTACTCATTCCTTCAATTCTCTCTTCTGTTAAAGTTAATCGGTCAACTAAGGCGGATGATAAATCAAGTTCTTTAGCATTATCAAGATCTTTTTTATTTGCTTTAAGTATCAAATCAGTATCTTTAATAAGCTGCTCTGACATATCATTAATGAGGTTATTCTTTACATCAGAATTTAATTGATTTATCTCTTTAGAAGCAATAACTGCTTTCTCACCAATTTCTTTTAACACATATCAAGATTAATTTGATTTTTCAGATATTTAAAATGTTTTATAAGATTAATAAATTATCTTTATGAATAACTACTTTACTTTCAGCTTCTTTACCTAACTTAAACTCATTACTAGATATTCTCGATATTCCTTTTGCTATCAATAAATCACTACCATCATATATTTCAACTCCTTCATTGTTTTCAAATGGTAATTTTATTTCTTTAATGCCTATTGATAGTAAAGAAGCATCTTTTGTTAATGCATCTTTTGCTCCATCATCTATGATGATCTTGCCGTTTATTGGCATTCCATAAGCAATCCATAGTTTTTTAAGTTTTACTTTCTTAGAAGAAGGCCTAACTAAAGTTCCTATATCTTCACTATTGACTACTTTCTTAATACATTCATCAGACCAAGTTATAATTTGTGTTGGAATTCCAGAAAATCCAGCCATTTGTGATGCCATAATTTTTGTTGAAAAACCTCCTACTCCTTCTCCCGACACAGATAATGGAATCAAATGAGCTAACTCTTCTGAATCATATTCAATGTAATTTATTTTTTCTGCATTGTTTGATTTCTCTGGATCAGAATCAAATAACCCTTCCTGATTAGTTATTAAAACTAATTTTTCAGCCTTAACAACTATTGCCACTATTGCTGAAAGCCTATCATTATCTCCAAATTTTAATTCCTCCGTTGCAACGATATCATTTTCATTTATTACTGGAATAATGTCTTGTGCAATTAGTTCATTTAAAGCATCGGATGTATTTACAAATTGATTTCGATCTTCAAGAACATTTTTAGACATTAATACTTGGGCAATTCTTAAATCTTTGGTTTTAAATATTTCTTTGAAAGAATTTACTAATGCGATTTGACCTACAGACGAAGCTACTTGTAAAGACTTTAAGGCTGTAGGTCTTTGATCAAGATTTAATTCATTTGCTCCCAATTGGACTGCACCAGACGTGACAATTACAAAGTTGAATCCATTTTGTTTTTGTTCTTTTATAGAAGATGCAAGAGATTCAATCAAACCTAAATTGAGCTCTCTATCTTTTATAATTGAAGTTGTCCCTATTTTTATAACAATATTTTTTTTATTTTTCATATTCAAACTCAGAATTATTTAATTTTATTAAATCCCCTTTTTTAATTCCCATTTCTTCAAGTTGTGATGGTATTTCTGATTTTTCAAATCTATATGAAATTTCATTAAATACATCAAAATCATTTCCATTTAAATTAGTTATTTGCTCAGCCAATTCTCCTGTTACTTCCCATCTATTATCAAATCTTTCTATAGAAAAAAGATTTTCACCTAAACTTATCTTTTCAAAGCTTTTATTAACTGTATCAAGCTCTGAATAGTCATATTTTTCTATACTCTCGATTAATTCATTTATACCTTCATTATGGATTGCTGATATATTTAGATACTTATTATTTTCTATTCCTAAGTCTGATTTGTTTACAACTTTTATAATTGGAAGATTTTTCAAATCTTTATTATATTTATATATTTCTTTTTCAATTAATTTATTTTGTTCATCAACAGTATATTCTTGATTACTGGGATCTAATACCAAAATTAAAGTTTTTGAATTTTTTAAATGTTTCAAAATTGAATCCCCCATCCCAATCCCTTCAGAAGCTCCTTCTATCAAGCCAGGCAGGTCGCAAATTACCAAGTTTTTTTCTGAACTTTCGTACACTCCTAAGTTTGGAGAAGTAGTTGTAAAAGGGTATGCTCCTGTCTTAGCGTTTGAATTAGTCATTGTCTTAATTAATGTACTTTTTCCAGAATTGGGTAACCCTAAGATTGCAATATCAGTAATTAAACTAAGTTGAAGTTTTACATTGACTTTTTTTCGTTTTTCCCCAGATTCTGAAATTTTTGGATTAGGGTTTCTTTTTGAAATTAAATCTTTATTACCTCTACCACCTTTGCCACCTTTACAAATTAAAAAACTTACTCCATCTTTAATTATCTCTGCAACTTTTTCATTATTAATAAATATAGAGGTACCTAAGGGTATGTTAATAAAAAGATCTTCTCCATTTTTTCCGTCTTTAAAATCTTTCCCAGCATCTTGCCCATTTTCAGCTTTAAAAGAGCTCGTTGAATAAATTGAACTGAAGTCATACATGCTATTATCTGACTTAAAATAGATTGAACCACCATCTCCACCAGTACCTCCATTAGGAGAACTTTTAGTCCCTTTAGATTTAAAACTTATTGATCCTGAGCCACCTGCTCCAGAAAGCAAACTTAGCTCAACATTATCGACAAACATTTCATTTCGGAATGATATTTACTAATTTTCTACCATTCCTTGATGAATATTTAACTACTCCATCTACTTTTGCAAATAAAGTATCGTCGCCGCCTTTTGAGACATTTTCACCAGGATGAATCTTCGTTCCTCTTTGCCTTACAACAATTGAGCCAGCGGAAATATCTTGTCCATCAAAAACCTTTGTACCAAGTCTTTTGGACTCTGAGTCTCTTCCGTTTCTAGTTGAACCACCAGCTTTAGTTTTTGACATTATTTATTCTTCCTCTCCTGAATTTTTGTTTGATATAGATGTTACTTTCACAACTTTTACTTCATCCCTGTATCCAACTCTTCTTCTGTTACCAGTTTTATTTTTATATTGAAAAATTTCTATTTTTTTTAATTTTTTTTCATCTATTAGCTCTAAATTAATCGAGCACTCTAATAAGCTTTTTTTATCAGTTACTATTGATCCCTTCCTAGGACTTAATAAAATTGGATTTATAGATTTCATTGAAAAACTTTTTGGAACTTCCAATATATCGCCTTCAGCTACTCTTTCTTGTTTAGATCCAATTTTTATAACGGCGTATTTACTCATAACTCAACTACTCTACTACGGCATCTGTTTCAAGTAAATTATCTTCTATAGAATTATTCGAGAATATGTCATTTATGATTAGACCCCTACCATTACATTCTTCACACTCTTCTGAAAAACTTTCTATAAGTCCAGCTGATACATTTTTTCTTGTCATCTCAACTAAACCTAATCTTGATATATTAAATACTTGTGTCCTAGTCTTGTCTTTAGCTAGCTCCTGTTTAAATTTTTGTAATAATGAGTCCTGTTTTTTTGTAGATTCCATGTCAATAAAATCAATAACAATTATTCCACCAATGTCGCGTAATCTTAGCTGTCTTGCTATTTCTTCAGATGCTTCAAGATTATTCTCATAAACTGTTTGTTCTAAACTATCTTTACCAACAAATTTTCCTGTATTGACATCAATAACAGTTAAAGCTTCTGTCCTGTCAATAATTAGGTGGCCGCCGGAAGGCAACCAAACCTTTCTATCTAATGCTTTTTTTATTTGGTCCTCAATATGGTATCTCTCAAATAAATCAAGTTCATCATTATATGACTCAACTATTTCATTCAACTCAGGAGACGTTTCATTTATATAATCTTTAATTTCATCAAAATGCTTCCCACCTTGAATTAAAAGTTTCTTAAAATTTGTTCCCAAATGTTCTCTGATGACCTTAACTGATAAGTCCGGTTCTTCGTGAATAAGAACTGGTGAAGATCCTTCTTTATTACCAGATACTTGATCCCATTCATTAATTAATTTATCAATATCATTTTTTAATGATGATTCCTTAACACCTTCCGCTGCTGTTCTAACTATTACACCAAATCCTTCAGGTTTGATTTTTCTAATAATTTTATCTAGTCTGCTTCTCTCTTCATCTGGGAGTCTTCTTGATATTCCTTTTGTGTTTGAATTTGGAATTAAAACTAAATATCTTCCCGGGAAAGATATTTGTCCAGTAAGTCTTGCTCCCTTTTCACCCATTGCGTCTTTTACTACCTGGACAAGTATTTCTTGATCTTGTTTTAAAATGTTTTCTATTTTTGAGTTTCTCTTTGTATTTGAAACATCCCCTACATATAAAACTCCATTTTTTTCTTCTCCGAATGAAACAAAAGCTGCTTCCATCCCAGGTAATATATTCTTAACTTGACCTAAATAAATATTTCCAACTAGTGACTTTGATTTAACCTCAGCTGTATAATACTCTACCAATGTAGCACCCTCTAAGATTGCAATTTTTGAAGATCCCCCCTTAAAACTAATTAGCATTTGTTTTTTTTCACCTGTAGGAACAGGTAGGGGCTTCTCTCTAAACCAAGTTTGCCTTGATGCTTTTTTATTTTTGTCAAATGACCTAGAACTTGTTGTTCCAGATTTAATTTTTACTTTTTGACCCTTATACCATTTTGTTTCCGACTTATCGAAACTGTCTTCACTTTTACGTACTACAGTTGATCTCTTGAATATACCAAACATTAAAACCTCCATTTAATCGATGTGAAAAATATATTAAAAAACTCATATTTATAAGAATAATGTCTTTAAATATTAAATAACTAAGTTATTTTCAATAAAAATTCTGTTTGTAATTCCAAATATTATAGAAGTAGAAACCATTGATGAGCCTCCTAAACTAAGTAATGGAAATGGTAGCCCTGTTAAAGGCAATAGTCCTGTAACTGTTGAAATATTTGCAATAATTTGAAATGCAAGAAGGGATATGAAACCAGTTATAACATACTTATCAAAATCAGAAGTCGATACATTCAAAATTTGACTTAATCTAATAAAGAATAGAAACCAGAGAAATAAAATTATCATAACTCCAAGGAAGCCAAAATTAAATGAAAATGCTGAAAAAATAAAATCCGTAGTTTCAACTGGAACAAATATTTTATCTATTTTTTCTACTTGAAAATACTGTCCGTAGATTCCACCACTTGAAATTAATAGTCTGCTCTGAGATTGTTGAAAGTCTTCAGATTCTGCAGTAAAAAAATCATTAATTCTATTTAATTGGTTTTCATTAATAAGACCTATTTCTAAAAATACAAAGAACAACCCTAGAACTATTAAAACTATCAACACAAAATATCTAAATTGTATTTTAGAAACAAACAACATTGCCGAAATAACAAATCCAATAATTATTGAAGTGCCCAAATCAGGCTGCTGAAGTATTAGGAGTAAAATACTTGTTAAGAATATCAATAATGGATATAAATTATTTCTTTTTGTCATGTAGTTAGCAATAAACAAGACTATTATTACTTTTGCAAATTCTGACGGTTGAAAATCTATAGGTCCCAAATCAAACCAGCGCCTTACTCCTGCTTTTGGAGCAGTGAAAAGTAACGAGCCTAATAATAATGAAACAAATATAAATAAAGAATCAGTATATTTCCTTATATTTTCAATTGAAATATATGTTAAAACAAAAAAAACAGAAATAGAGATTAATGAAAATATTATCTGTCTAATTAAAATATTTGAAAAATCAAGTTCGATTCCTTCAGTTAGAGTAAAAAGAGTAAACCAAGAAATAAAATTAAAAGTTAAAAATAAGAAAAATATTGATACATTTGTACCTTCTGGTCCAAGTAAGGTAATTTTTCTTTCTCTCATTCGGTTATTTCTCCAAACTTTACAGGGGTTAATGGATAATCAAGCAAATGCTGAATAACTCTTCTTGAAATTGGTGCAGCAACTGCACTTCCTGAACCACCTTCATCAACAACTGTAACAACAATGTAATTTGGTTCAGAGACCGAATCAACTCCTACAAACCAAGAAGTATTGTTTTTACTTCCTGGATTTTGGGCTGTTCCAGTTTTACCACCTATATCATCTGCTTTTATGCCTAAAACTTCAAAAGCAAAATATGCGGTACCATTTTTATTTGTAACCAAATTTAAATCTTCTAACAAGAAATCGATGAATTCTTTTTCAATATTAGATTTTGTAGATTTATTAGTTACCTCAATATTTTTATTTAAATAAGGCTTTGAAGATGTACCAGTTAACAACGTCTTGTATGCGTTAGCTACTTGAATAGGTGTTGTTGTAATTGCTCCCTGACCAACAATTAAGTTCATTAAATCTCCTCCAAGCCATCCTTCAGGTCTAACTAATTGAGGTTTAGTTATTGTCCATTCCTCAAACAATTCTCTATCTGGGACCACTCCAGATTTTTCATAAGGAAGATCAATATTTGTTAATTTTCCAAAACCCAAATTTCTTGCATATTCTTGCAGTATAGATTCTTTAGGGTTACCTTCGTAAGTTCTCCATATATTTAATGCTATATCCCAAAAATATACATTACAAGACTGTTGTATAGCAGAACTTAAATTTACATTCCCATGACCAGTTTCTTTCCAGTCATTGTATACCTGTTGAGATCCATCAATGAAACTAAAAGAGAGTTTCCCTTCACAATTCATTCTATTTTTTCTTGTATTTATACCTTCTGGAAATAAACCTTCATTTTCAGCAAGCCAATAAGCGACAACTTTAAAAACTGAGCCAGGTGGATAAAGACCTTGAATTGCAAAATTGTTAAATGCTTCAATTCTATTTAACTGATTAAAATCAAATGAAGAAATACCCCTAACAAACTTATTTGGATCAAAATCTGGAAGAGAGACCATAGCGATAATTTCACCTGTTTTAATGTCTAAAACTACTACGGAACCTTTTTGAATAATATTTTCTGAATCAAAATTTTCATTAGCTAATGATATGCCTTGGATCAATGACTCTGTTGCAACTTTCTGAGATTCTATATTTAAGGACAAATATAAATCTTTCCCTGATGTAGGAGGAATGAATTCTACAATTTCACTACCTTTAAATATTATTTCACCAGCTCTACCAGATAACTGTTCTTCATAATGTTTTTCAACGCCACTCTTACCAACAATTCCATTTCTAATTGTTTCTGGATATAATTCAAATTCTTCAGATGTAGGCTTCCCAATATACCCAATTACATGCGAAGCAATATTCCCAAACTTATATTGCCTAATTGGATAATCAAATATTTCAAAAGCATCAAGCTCAAGTAAAGACTGTCTTCCTGTATAGTCAATTTCGCTAATATTCTTGATCATAAAAAGAATTTCTTTACTATTGAAAATTTCTAGCAAATCACTATTTGTCAGCTCTCCAAAATTATATTTTAAATATTGTTTATATTGATTTATATTTTCATTATTTATTTTTCTTAAATTTATAAACAAATGTGGCTCTAGTGTTGATGTAGCTAATATATTATTATTTGTATCAAAAATCTCACCTCTGGGTGAAGATAAATAGACTACATCAAATGTTTGGTCATCTATTCTTTTTAAAGAATCATCAATATTTAAAATTTGTAAAGAATAGATATTATATATTATGAATAAAAAATATGTAATAAAAAGTAAAGCTAAATAGTTATATCGATTTCTTAAAAACATCCCATTTAAGAGTAACGCTGATTATTTTAAATAAAAAGTAATTGATAGCACTAATTAAAAAAATGTTAGTAAAGTCAGAAATATTAATTGTATTAAGTAAAATTTCAAATTTATAAATAGCTACAGTTAATAGAAATATTAAATATTCACTAAATAAAGATTCATTTACTCTGTTATAAATAAAATTAATTATTATTGCAATAAAAATATACTTTATACTTGTAGTACCAAAATAATTTGATGTATAAAAAAGATCATAATAAATACCTGAAAAGAAAAAAGCAAAAATAAACGAGTTAGAAAATCTTTTAGTTGAAATATAAAATATAAGAATTAAAAAAGGGAGAATTTGTAAAGCTAATAATTCAGAAACTATCCCTAAAAGAAGTTCGATAATGAGTACTGAAATGAACAAGATTACAAAACTAAAATTTTTTAAAAATCTCATTTTGTTTTTATAATATAAATATTTGAATCAAAATTAAAATTATAACTTATATCAACAGTTGATTGTATCTTATTATTAGAAGTAGAAACTTCAGAATTTGATAATGTGAGAATTGGAAACTTTCCTGGATGATCAAATATTAAATCAGTAAATATATAATCTATTTTTGAATCTAGTTCTTCAACACTAATTGAATTAACTAGTAGCTGGTTCCCATTTGAAGTTATTAAATAAGTATTTCCGCTTCTATCTATTCCAGGAATTGAGAAATTTTTATTAATGATTGAACTTATTAATGAATGGTCATCAAAAATCTTAACTATGTAACCTATAACAAATCCCTGTTCATTTAAAATTAAATCATTTTTATTTAAATTTAAATTTCTTCCACCAGAAATCAAATATTCATCTTCAGTATTTTGAATTAAAATAGTCGACTTATGATAAATGTAATTATCTAATTCAACATTTTTTATTAGCTCTTCATTAGATTGAATTTCATCTAAAAGCTCTTGATTAATAATTTTTAATTTTCTTAATTCAATAACTTCATTTTTTAATCTTGCATTTTCATTAATTAGTTCATTCTTACTTTTAAATATTTCAAGATTTATTGAACCAAAAAAATTTATATTTTCTGAATTAACTGGAAATAGAAAATCTATATTATCTGAAATTATATTTGAAAATTTTTTATTTGAAAATAGATCCGCTAAAAATATTGAGCCTGAAAGAAAAATAAATAAAATATAAATTATATAATTTCTTCTTTTTTTATTTTCTTGAAACATCTCTTAGTTAGGCTTATCAGAAGACTTCAAAACTGTTTTGTAATCATCAAATCTTTCAAGGCAAATTCCAGAACCTACAACTACTGTGCTTAAAGGATCTTCAGTCATATTTATTGGTATTCCTAAATCTTCAGCTATCTTTCTATCTAATTGTTTTAGCATTGAACCTCCTCCCGTAAGCCAGGCACCATATTTGTCAATATCTGATACTAATGCAGGAGGAGTTTGGGATAATGAAATTCGTACCGCTTCAATAATTTCACTAACCACTGGAGCTAAAGCATTCCTTACATCTGAAGCTTCTAATAGTACCTGCTTTGGAACGCCCTTTACGATATCTCTTCCTGTTACTGTTACCTGAGGCTCCTTTTCGTATTGATACGCCGATCCTACAGCATGCTTTAGTGACTCTGCAATTCCTTCGTCTACTAACATGGCATGCTCACTTCTCAACCATTCTATTAATTTATCGGTCATATCTTCTCCACCAACTCTTACTGAATTAGCATTAACGACATCTCCCATAGAAATTACTGCTATTTCAGTTGTTCCTCCGCCAATATCTATAACCATATTTCCAAATGGTTCAAAAATTTGTAAGCCAGCACCAATTGCTGCAGCCATTGGTTCTTCTATTGTAAATACTTCAGAAGCTCCAGTAGCATGCGCAGCTGTTTCTATTGATCTTTGCTCAACACTAGTTACACCATTTGGTACACAAATTATAATTTTTGGTCTAGAGTAAGATCTCCCAATAGCCTTTGAGAGTAACGTTTTAACTAATTCTTCAGCATACTCAATCTCGGAAATAACCCCGTCTCTTAAAGGTTTAACTAATTCTATAGAATCAGGAACTCTTCCAACTAATTTCTTTGCTTCTTCACCATATGTAAAAATAGACCTATCAGTTTTTTGAATAGCAAGAAGGGTGGGTTCATCAATTACAACACCAACACCTTTTACATAAATTAATGTGTTTGCGGTACCCAAATCAATAGCAATATCATTGCCACCAAATAATGTTCTTCTTAAATTAATTCCTGCCATGTATATTCAGGTTAATAGAAGACTGAATCAAAGAAAATAAAAATTTATTTCTTAAAAAAAAGAGATAGTTCTCTATCAGCACTCTCAGGTGAATCAGATCCATGGACAACATTTTCTTCAAGTTTTGT
>CENF01125224.1_pt1 | contig 10277 bp, 1 predicted proteins | sample 361291 | NCBI WGS metagenome assembly CENF01 (sample SAMEA2619399, study PRJEB7988) | marine metagenome | isolation source: saline water (ENVO:00002010), including | reverse complement strand
GATGTAGATCCAAGTTTAATTGATCTTTATGATTTTAGATTTGATCCAGAAATTAAAAAATTGGTTGTAAATCCATTAGAATTTGCTTCAAGTGGAGTTTCTACTGGAACAAACTCTACTATTACAATTCCAAGTCACAACTTAAATACTGGAGATATAGTTTATTATAAAGCAGCAAATGCTATAGGTGGATTGACAACTAAAAATAAGTATCATGTAATAAAAATATCTGATAATGTTATTAGACTTGCTAAAACTAAAGTATTACTCAATAAAGTTCCTTCAGAAAATATTGTATTTACTGCTGCAGGTAGTGGAAATCATGAATTATTAAGAGTTAATCCAGGAATAAAAGTTTATAGGGGAAATGTTGTATCCATAGGTGTTTCAAATCCAAGCATGAGTGATTATGATATTGATTTTTATTATGATAGGGAATTTAAATCTAAATTAGATAGCACAACAATTGTCAAAACTGGAGTCTTTGGTGATGCTGATCTAACTACTAAAATAACAATCAATACAGATGATTCTTTACCATCAACTATTTTCTATAAAGTTTCTGGAAAGTCTACTAATTTTGTTAATACTTTAGATCATACAAATACTGATGTTGTTGATTATTCTTCAATTAAGTTATTAGATTCCAAATTTAATGGATTACAAAGAATAAGTGGAATTGGTACTACAACATTCGACTTTAATATGGTTGGTTTTGCTGAAACTACATCATATAATACTGCAGGATTTAGTAGTGCATCATATACAACTAATTCAGAAACAGCGAAAGGTGGAATCAATTCAATTGAAATTAATCAATTAAAACTATCCGAAAAATTAGTTAGAATAGTTGGAATTGGATCTACTGGTTCCGAAGCACTTTTCTCAGAAGAATCCAATGATATTGGAGAAATTGTTGGCACTTTAGTTGAAAATCAAGGATTTGGTTATTCATCAGACAAAACACTAACACCATCAGCAGAAGTATATACTGTATTGAAGTTAAAGGATGTTTATACCTTAGATTCTGTTGGAGTTGAAACTGGTGGAAGAAATTATACGTCAAGACCAAATATTATTGCTATAGGAAATACTGCAATTACATTAAATGCAATATTGGATGGCAATACTGTTGGTGGTGTAGAAATTGTTAGTAATGATAGTGGATTATCTCAAAACATTAAATTTGTTCCAACATTCAATTCAAATGGAATTGGTGTTGTAGATGCTAGTTCTAATTTTGGTATAAATCAATTAAAACTAAAAGCACCAGTTGTTGGATTTAGTACATTCCCATTTGTAGTTGGAGATAAAATTTGGGTTGAAAATGTTAGAATAACCGATGGAATGGATGGATACAATTCCAGTGATTATGAATATAGATTCTTTACAATTAGTGCTGTAAACACAACTGGTGGTGCTGAGTCAATATCATATCCAATAACTGGAATTGGAAGTACGGGAGGAACATTTGATACTACTAATGTATTTGGTAGAGTTATTAAAGAAAGTGATTTAGTTAAATTTACTGCAAATCTCAAAAAAGTTAACTTTGTAGAAGGTGAACAGGTATCACAAATTAATGGAAATGCAAGTGGAACAGTAGCAAAAGATGGATGGGATCCAGTTTCTCAACTTTTAAAATTAAAGGATGTTACTGGTAATTTTGAAGAAGGTGTAAAAGTATCAAGTTCTCTTCTTGATTCCAAATCAATAACACAAAAGATTTATAACTTTGATTTTGATCTTACAGTTGATAGTATAGTCAATAAGTCAACAACTTGGAACAATGATAAAGGCAAATTAAACTCCAATCATCAAAAGATACATGATAATGATTATTATCAGAGATTTTCATATGCTATTCAAGGAGAAGTTCCATTTGATAGTTGGAAAGAACCAGTTACAAGTCTTGGACATATATCTGGATACAAACCATTTGGAGATTTAGAAATTCTTAATGGTGTTGGATCTACTGCTGGAATGGGAACATTTTCTGGTGATGTATCTTTAGAAATTAAAATTGAGAGTGATGCAGCAACATATAGTAGATATTATTATGATAATGTAACTGAATCTACCAACGATCCAACATATTCTAAGATAATTACATTTGGTGGAAAAATTCTGACAGATTATAGTGAATCTAGAACTAATAAAGTTCTAATGATTGACGATATTGCTAATCAATTCACAGGAAAAAATAAGACCTTTACAGGAATTCATACATTTATCAGTGCTGGTACAAATAGTGTGAGTGTTATCACTGGTGGTTCTGGTGGTTTAACACCAGATGCTGGAACCGAATATGATGCTTCTACTGGAGTATTGACAATTGTTACTGCATCTGCACACGGATTATCTAATGGGGCAACAATATCAATACTTGACAATTCCTTGATATTCAGATGCAATTTTGACAATTATGGTTCTGATCATCCATATCCTCGTCCTAGTGATCCTGCATCAACTTCTAATAGTAGATTTAATAATGGAATACTATCAGTCGGTAATACTACAGCAAATTCATTTACTGTTACTGTTAACACTCCAGTTATTGGTGGTCAAAATGTTGGATTATCAACCTTTAATTTATATACTATTGATGAAAAAGGAGTTGAACCAACAGGAGTTAGTACAGAGAGATTATTTGTCAAGACTGTTCAACCAAGTCTTGGAATAAATTTAACTGATAATGAATTTAGTATTGCTAATAATGAATTTAATACTGGAGAACCTCTAATTTATTCTTCTAATGGATTTACTAGAATTGGTATTGATACTGCAACTATATCTGGAGTTAGTACAAATTTCTTACCAGAAGAAGTGTATGCTATAGTAGATGTAAATGAAGGTATAAGAGAAAAGACTAAATTTAAATTAGCATCAAGTGCATCTAATGCAAATGCTGGTACTGCATTGACAATTACTAGTGTTGGTACTGGAAATACTCATACGTTTGCTGTACCGACTGAACTTGCGACTAATAGAACTTTAATAACTATCGATAATGTTATTCAAAGTCCATTAACTTTTAAAAAGAATATACCTCTTCAATTATCAACAGCAGTTGGTTCTGGTTCAACACAAGTATTTTTACATAATATTTCTAGAGTATCAGCAGGATTAATAAAAATAGAGAATGAACTGATTAAAGTTGAAGCAGTGGGTGTTGGGTCTACAAATGCTCTAAATGTGTTTAGGGGTGCAATGGGTAGTGTAGCTGCTGCACACACTGTTGGAGCAGCAGTAACGGTAGTTAGTGGTGATTATAAGATTGAGAATGGAATAATACATTTCACAGATGCACCATATGGACCAACTGGAATTGGATCTTTGACTACTAGATCAACATTTAGTGGAAGATCTTTCTACAGGTTAAAGTATGATAAGAATTTTATATTTGATGATCTTTCAGAAGAATTTAATAGTGAAGAGAAAGATTTCTTTATTACAAGTAATGGATCTACAATTTCTGGAATAACAACAAACTATGGATTTGTATTAGTTAATAATATTTGGCAAGATCCTCATCATGGTGAAGGTGGATCAAATTTAAACACATCAGATTACCAAATAGCAGGAGCAGGTACTTCAATAACATTTGCAGGTACTTACGCAAATAATACTTATGTTGCTAGTGCTACTAAAGATTTACCACAAGGTGGTATAATTAATCAATTTGATATTAATCCTGGTGTTGGTATCCAATCTGCATTTACTGCAACTGGAATTGCTACAGTTGGTGCTGGTGGAACAATTCAATTTGTAAGTATTGGTAATAGTGGATCTGGATATCTATATCCTCCTAAAGTGAGTGTTGCGATAACAAATTACCATTATGACCATAAATTTGTAAGTGCATCACCAAATTCCGTTGTTTCTGCTGGATCAACAAATTATACGCCATCATATGCACATTATACTTCTAAAACGGGACAATTAATATTAACTATTAATGATCATGGATTGGGAACTAATGACACAGTTAGAATTGTTAATAATACGATAGTATTCCAATGTTCTAAGGATGGTTATACTACAGATCATCCATATCCAAGAGCAACTGATCCTGTTGCAGGAATACAGACAGCAATCACAAATGCTACTACAAATACTATTACAGTTAATGTTGGAAGGGGTGCAGGTATTGGAGCATCATTTACTGCTACCATAGACAATGGAATGGTTACTGGTGTAACTGTAACTAATCCTGGAGCAGGATATACTACATCATACCAACCAATTATTACAATAGATCCACCTAATCCTTGGAAAAATCTACCATTAACTGGTGGACAGGGATCTGGAGCAACACTTGACGTAGTTGTTGGTACTGGTGGTAGTGCTATACAATATGAGTTATCAAATCCTGGTGCTGGTTATGCTATTAATGATGTTCTATCATTAAATCCAGTTCCATATAAAGTTGGTGTTTCTACTACACCATTAACATTAACAGTTAAGAATAGACATCAAGATAAATTTGCTGGATGGACTGTTGGACAATTATTGGAAATGGATCCATTTAGTAGTTTGTTTAATGGATTTAGAAAACAGTTCTTAATTACTAGGACTGTTGGTGGTGTTAAAGGTTACTTTAGTATTATTGCTAAGAAAGATTCTGGAGTAGTTTTAGCAAATAACTTATTAGTTTATGTAAATGATGTTCTACAAAAACCAGTTATTGATTATAATTTTGAGCAAGGTACTAGAATAACATTTAATGATGCTCCAAGACGAGGAAGTAAAGTTAGATTATATCTTTATGTTGCATCTAGAGATGACTATTTTGATGTTGATATTGACGAAACAATTAAACCTGGTGATACCTTAATGATTCAACCTAATTTACCTACTTATGGTGAATCAGTTCCATATGATCCAAATTCAGGTGATAAGCAACACCCAGTTATAGATCCAAGTTACCCATCACAAGAAGATAGAATCGTATATGAATTAATTTCTTCTGATTCTGTAGAAACACAAACATATGGTGGACCTGGAATCGCAACTAATGGTTTAGGAAATATACCAAGACCAGTTCTTTGGTCTAAACAACAGGCAGATACAGTTATTGATGGTGTACCTATTTCAAAATCTAGGGTATACTTAGAACCAGAAATTACTCCAAATACAAATATTATTGCACCAGTTAGTGCTACTGATACTAAATTATATGTTAGAAACATATATCCTACATTCTATGCATATGATGATATTGGACAAAATTTAAATAATATTAGACTTGTTGGGTTTGGATCAACTGCTATTACAATTACATCTAACAATGATGGTAATGTTGGACCTGGTACTATTACTTCTGGAAATTCAGTTGGAGATGCAACTGGAGAAACTGGAGTATTGAACTATGAAGAGATTAAGAGGGTTAGTTATACTGGTGACCACGGTGTAATTGTTGGAATTAATACAGGAAAAACTGGAGTTGGAACTCATCAACTTATATTTGATCTACATCCAGCAATCAATATACAAAATGAAGTCTCTAGAACTGGATTAAATACTGGTGACTTCTTTGTTATTGAAAATACAATAATAGGATCTGGTGTTACTGCTTTAGGTATAACTACTTCTACTATTGTCGGTACGGGTACTACTTGGATAAATGGTGTATATCAGGTTGCTGATTTCACTACAACTGGAGTTGGTGCTTCAACCCTTCGTGTAACTTGTCATGTTGAGTCATTAACTGGTATAGATACTACTGGATTACCTGCACCAATTTCTGGTGCAACTGGTCGTCCTGATTGTGGTACTTATACTTGGGGAACAATCAATGTTTCTAGGTCTAGTAATTCTAAATCATTCAGTTACTATAATTCTAACGGATTAGCAGGTATTGAAACATCTGCCTATGTCTCAAGACTTTTGGGACTAGCATAAGTAACGATGCTTAATCATATATAAATAATCAAAAAACTACAGCAATGCCAGCGATAATAACCGACCAATTTAGAATATTGAATGCTGAAACCTTTGTCAACAGTTTTGTTGGAGTAGGTACGACTGCAGATAATTATTTTTATACTTTTTTAGGTCACCCAGATCCAGATAATCAAACAATAGACAATTACGGTTGGGATACAACCAATGCTGCTCCTGCTCCAAAGGACTCCTTTGAGCAAGAAACTGCATATCATGATAGTATGCTATGTTTGAAACGGATAACATCTCAAGATATTGCCAGAATTATACCAAGATATGATTGGCAAGCAGGATCTACCTATGACATGTATAGACATGATTATGATATAAACAATGAATCTCCAAATACTGATGCAAAAACATTATATGATGCAAAATATGTTGTAGTTACTGCAGATTATAAAGTTTATTTGTGTATTAATAATGGAACAGATAAGGAAAATCCAAATGGTAAAAAATCATTAGTTGAACCAACTTTTGTCTCTACTTTACCTCAACGTGCATCTGCTGTTGTAGATGATGGATATATTTGGAAATATCTTTATACCATTTCCGTTCCTGATGTTATAAAATTTGCTACTACTTCTTATATTCCATTACCTTCAAATTGGGGCAGTGGAAATACTGCTACAGTTAAAGATGCAGCAGTGAGTGGTAAATTAGAAAAAGGAGGTATAATTGTTGAAGAGAGAGGAACTTCATTCCAGTTGAATACTGGAACAACTCTTAGAGTTCCAGTATTTGGTGATGGTAGTGGTGGAGAAGCAACAATAACTATTGGTAATGGTGAGATTACTGATGCTCAAATCACAAAAGGTGGAACAGATTATACTAGAGCATTTGTTGTTGTTGGTGCTGGAACTAGTGGGTTAAATACTGATGACAGTGGAAATGTTATATCATGTACAGCAGGTTCTGGATCAAAATTATTTGTAGCAGTTCCTCCAAAAGGTGGTCATGGTTCTGATATCTATAGAGAACTTGGTTCTCATAGAGTTATGGTTTACTCTAAGTATGATACTAATGAGGACTATATAACTGGAAATAATTTTTCTAGGGTTGGAATTATTAAAAATCCAACTACATATGGTACAAATGAGAAGATAAATACATCAACAGCATCAGCTGTTGGTGCATTGAGATTGGCAAGTCCAACAGGTGGAACATATGCAGTTAATAGTGTAATAACACAAACTGTTGGTGTTAATTCAACTGCTGTTGGTTATGTTGCTTCTTGGGATAAAAATTCAGGTGTGTTGAGATACTATCAACCAACTGGACTTTCAACAAGTGCAGCATATTCATATAAAATATTGCCATTCACAAATTCAACATCTGGTGGTGCTTCACTTTCTATAGTTAGTTCTGTCAGTGCCGATTTGAATGTAGATACAACATTTAGTGGATCATCAGACATAGTAAATGGTAAAAATGAAAAATTTGGACAAACATTTACTAATGGAATTGCACCACCTGAAATTAAAAAATTCTCTGGTGAAATAATTTATGTTGACAATCGGACAAAGATTACAAGATCTGAATCACAAAAAGAAGAGCTAAAAATCGTAGTAGAGTTCTAAAAAATGACCCAAAATACAAATCTAAACATATCGCCATATTTTGACGATTTTGATGATACTAAGAACTATAATAAGGTATTGTTCAAACCTGGATTCCCAGTTCAGGCAAGAGAACTAACTACCTTACAGACGATTATTCAGAATCAGATATCGAAGTTTGGACAGTACTTTTTTAAAGAAGGTTCTGTAGTAATTCCTGGTGGGGTATCAATAGATAAGAATTATACTTCGGTAAAAATTGACCCTATGTGGTTAAATGTTCCAGTTAAAAGTTATACTCAAGTATTAGTAGATGATAATATTAAAATAAAAGGAGAAACTTCAGGTGTTACTGCGGTTGTTATAAACAAACTTACAGAAACCGAATCCATACACGATACAGATACAATATACATCAAATATATTGGAGCTGGAACAGATGGAAAATCTAAAATGTTCCAGGATGGTGAAAATTTAATAACATTAGGTGATATTAATTACTTAAATACAAAAATTGAAGCAAATAGTACATTTGCAAAATGTGTTGATAATAGGGCATGGCAACGTGGATCTTCGGTTTCTATTAATGAAGGACTTTATTTTATTAGAGGATATTTCATTAAAGTTCCAAAAGAAACTTTAATATTAGATCAATATAATGTTAAACCAAGTTATAAAGTAGGATTTGCAGTTACTGAAGAAATTGTTTCTGCTGATTCAGCAAATCAAGATCTGTATGATAATGCTCATGGATTTTCCAATGAAGCAGCACCAGGTGCAGATAGATTCGCTCTTTCAGTTAAATTAGCAAAGAAATTATTAACAGACGAAGACGATAAGAATTTTATTGAGTTAGTTAGAACTGATGAAGGAACTGTTCAAAAGTTTATAAATGGTGAAGATCCACAATTTAATATATTTGCAGAGGCATTGGCAAAAAGAACATATGATGAATCTGGTGACTATTATGTAAAACCATTTTCTATTGATGTTAGAGAAAGTCTTAATGATAGAATTTCAAATAGAGGATTATATTTTGAAAATAAACTAACTCAGAGTGGAAATACTCCATCTGATGATTTATTTTGTTTAAATATATCTCCAGGTAGAGCATATGTTAAAGGATATAGAGTAGATAAGAATCGTACAACACCTGTAGATGTAATTAAACCTAGAACAACTAGGTCTATGGACAATATAAGTCTTCCTATTGATGTTGGTAATATTGTTAGAGTCAATAATATAAGTGGATCACCATCTATTGGATATGGAAATACTTTTAGTTCTGTCAATCTATTGGATAGGAGATTAGGTGCAGGAAAGTTACCACATGCATCTTCAAAAGTTATCGGTGCAGCAAGAGTTTATGATTGGACTCCAAACACAACTGGAATAACTACTACATTTGAAGCAAGATTATTTGATATTCAAACATTTACAGAATTAACTCTTGGATTAACAGCAACTATTAATTCTGGTGACTATGTTGAAGGAAAGTATAGTGGTGGTTCTGGTTTTGTAAAGTTAGGAGCAGGAGTCTCAAGTCCACAAACAACTGTAACAATAACATTACAAGATACAAAAGGTAGTTTTAGAACTAATGAACCAATATTAATTAATGGTAAAGATGCTGGAAGAAATATTACATCTTTAATTGAATATGATTTTGATAGTATTAAATCTATTCATAGAAATAGTCAGGGACTTGGATGGAAGACAACTGTTGGTGTAGGAACTTTTGCTGCAGATTTAGATTTAACTAATGATAAGCAAGTATTTGACAGTGGATTTGAGTTTAATATTACTAGTAGTGGTACAACTGTTAAATGTGCTCAGATTGCTAACTTTAATAATTTTGTTAAAGTTGGAGATATTCTTAAATGGAACAATGCTGCTGATACTATTACAAGATTTAATAGGATTGGAGTAATTTCAACTGATGGTACAACTTTAACTTTAACAGCAGAAGAATCTATTACTGGATTATGTAATGGTACTCTTGCTGATGGAACACCTACTGGTATGAAAATTGCTGCTAATGAATTACTTCAAGCAGATAATCCTGGATATAGAGTTCGTTTCCCAGAACCTTGGGTTGCTAGTGCAAATCTTTTAGATTCATCTTACATTACAAGAAAACAATTTGATGCGACTTCTAGTGCTGCTGGAGTACTTACATTCACATTAACTGGTAATGACCTTTTCTTTGAACCATATACTTTAGATAATTATATGCTAACTGCTCATAGTAATGCTACTATAGCAAATAATAGAGTTGCACTAACTGACCAACAAGGTAGTATTGATGGAACTGCCAGAGTTTTAACTATTAGTGGTGTTACTGCAAGTAAAACTTACAAATTAACAGCAACAGTAAGAAGAACAAAACTTATTAATAAAGAGAAATCTATTACTAGATGTAGACAATTAGTAGTTGATAAATCGAAATATGCTGGAGCAGGTATTGGATCTACTACATTTGGTGATGGTTTAACTTATAATGAAACTTATGGTTTAAGAGTTCAAGATAGTAGAATATCACTACAATATCCAGAAATTTATAGAGTAATGGGTGTATTTGAATCCAATGATACTACTGACCCTCAACTTCCAACATTAACAATATCTAATGCTTCTAGTGCATTGGATGGTAATAATGTTGTAATTGGTGAGCAATTTATTGGAAATACCTCTGGATCACTTGCACGTGTTGTTAGAATTGTTAGTGCTACTCAAATTGAATTTGTATATGAAAATCAGAAAGTATTTGAA
>CENF01155509.1_pt1 | contig 10278 bp, 8 predicted proteins | sample 361291 | NCBI WGS metagenome assembly CENF01 (sample SAMEA2619399, study PRJEB7988) | marine metagenome | isolation source: saline water (ENVO:00002010), including | reverse complement strand
TAATCCATTAATTAATGTAGCAAGCATGCCCATATAATCTCCTTGTACTCTATCAATTTTATGTTCAGTATTATTAAACCCTCTATAGATATTTCCCCCTCCAATTACTATTGAAATTTGGATGCCGATATCATGTATTTTCTTAATTTCATTAGCATAGTGCAACAATTTTTTTGAATTAATGCCAGCTGCTTTATCATCTCCCATAAGGGCTTCTCCGGAAAGTTTTAGGAGAATTCTTTTATAGCTCATAATTAATAAATGTACACAAATATACTATACATTTTTTAATTCATAACAACCTTTAATCTTAGAAATATTATAACGGAAATTATCCTATAGAAACTCGATCAAAACAGGTCACAGTAAGTTCTTTGTCAAACGATGAAAGATAATCGGAAACACTAATCTTTGTATCTTTTATAAATGCTTGATTTATTAATGTATTGTCTTTAAAGAATCTTTTTAGCTTCCCTTTAGCAATATTATCTAGCATTGCTTCTGGCTTACCCTCAGCTCTTAATTGATCTTTAGCTATTTCAATTTCTTTTTCTATTACATTAGCATCTACACCTTCTTCATTAAGCGCAATAGGATTCATAGCTGCTACCTGCATTGCAATATCTTTTGATACATTCATCATATCATCAAGCAAATTATCATTTGTTTTAGACAGCCCAATAACAGTTGCAATTTTATTTCCAGCATGTATATATGAGCCAACATATGGCGCATTAATTTTAACAAATTTATTGATTTGAATTTTTTCACCAATAACACCTGTTTGTTCTAAAAGTTTTTCTTCAACATTCATATTGTCAATTGAAGCCTTTAGTAACTCTTCTTTAGAGTCACAGTTTAGAGCTATGTTAGCCAGCTTATTTGCTAGATTAACAAAGTCAGCATTTTTCCCAACAAAATCTGTTTCACAAGCTAATACAATTGCTGTACCAATAGTTTTTTCCTTATTAGTTATAGCAATTGCTGCACCTTGATGTGAATCTCTATCAGCTCTTTTTGCAGCCACTTTTTGCCCCTTTTTTCTTAATATTTCAATTGCTTTATCAAGATCTCCATTGGCTTCTACCAATGCATTTTTACAATCCATCATACCAGCACCCGTAGATTTTCTTAGATTATTTACTTCTGATGCAGAAATTTTCATAATAATATTATTTTTCTTCTTCTTTAGTTTCTTCAGCTGCCTCTTCTTTAGCTGCCTCTTCTTTAGTTTCTTCAGCTGTCTCTTCTTTAGGTTCTTTGGCTACCTCTTCTTTAGTTTCTTCAGCTGCCTTTTCTTCTGCTTCTTTGGCTGCCTTTTCTGAGACCCTTTCTTCTAACCCGCCTTTAATTGCTTCTGCGATATATTCTAGAATTTTAGAAATTGATTTTGAGGCATCATCATTTGAAGGAATTACATATTGAATCCCTCTTGGATCTGAGTTTGTATCAACCATAGCAAAAATAGGTATGTTTAATTTTTGCGCCTCTTTAATTGCAATATTCTCTCGAACTACATCAACTACAAAAATAGCACCAGGAAGTCTTGTCATATTAGCAATTGATCCTAAATTTTTCTCCAATTTTTCTCTAAGCCTTCCTACCTGCAGTTTTTCTTTTTTTGAAAGAGTATTAAAGGTTCCATCTTCTTTCATTCTATCAATAGAGCTCATTTTTTTTACTGCTTTTCTAATTGTAATAAAATTAGTCAGCATTCCTCCAGGCCACCTTTCAGTTATATAAGGCATATTTACTTTATTGGCAGCATCTGCAACTATATCTTTAGCTTGCTTTTTTGTAGCTACAAACAAAATTTTTCTACCAGATGTTGCAATCTTAGCTAGTGCTGAAGAAGCCTCATCAAGCTTGCTTATTGTCTTATATAAATTTATTATATGAATTCCGTTTCTTTCCATATAAATATATGGAGACATATTAGGATTCCATTTCCTTGTGAGATGTCCAAAATGAACACCTGCTTTAATTAAATCTTTTACTTCTATTTTTCCCATTTGAATTAGTTTACGTTCTTAATTATAGCAATATCTAAGTGGTATAAATTAAATTAAGCCTTAGATATTTAGATGCTAAACTAAATTTTGATTTATAACATATTTGAATAATATTATCTTTTTGAGAATTGGAATTTCTTTCTGGCTTTTTTCTGACCAAATTTTTTCCTTTCAACCATTCTTGGATCTCTAGTTAATAGTCCTTCAGGCTTTAGGATTTCTCTATTTTTCTCATCAACTTCACATAATGCTCTAGACAAGCCTAATCTAATAGCCTCAACTTGACCAGTTGCCCCACCTCCATAAACAGTTATGCTAGTGTCAAAGGTTTTTTCATTATTAGTCAACGCAAAAGGCTGATTAATTTTATATTGTAGTGTAAGTGTTGGAAAATAATTTTTATAATCTTTATTATTAACCGTTATATTTCCCTTGCCTTTTTTTAAATAAATTCTAGCAACTGCAGTTTTTCTTCTTCCAATTTTATGAATTACTTCTCCCATTAATTAATATCATTTAGATTAATTGATACTGGCTTTTGCGCCTCTTGTGTATGATTGGAATCATGATAAACATAAAGGTTTCGAAATAAAGCAGAGCCTAATTTATTTTTTGGCAACATTCCTTTCACTGATTTTTCAATAATTGAGTTGGGATTTTTAGCAAATAATTGATTTGCAGAAAGAGATCTTTGTCCTCCAGGGTATCCTGTATAACGAATATATTTTTTGTCTTCCCACTTTTTCCCAGTTAAATGTACTTTTGAAGCATTTATGACGATAACATTATCACCACAATCTACATGTGGAGTAAAGTTTGGCTTGTGTTTCCCTCTTAGCAGAATAGCAACTTTCGATGCAAGTCTTCCAAGAGTTTGCCCTTCAGCATCAACTAGCACCCACAATTTGTTAACTGTAGATTTATTAGCTGAAATTGTTTTATAACTCAATGTATCCATACTATATTTTAAGTTAAAATTATATTTACCTCAAAAGTGGATGCAAATCTACAATTATATATTATATAACCAAATAGATATTGAAAAATATTTTCAGAGAGCCTTATCTATAGATTTTTGTCAAAAAAACAAAATTAATGTGCTTCTAACCAATTCTTGCCATAATTCATGTCTATATCTAAGGGAACTTTTAATGAAAATGCATTTTCCATTTCTTCTTTTACTAAAGAAATAATGTCGTTTAATTCAGGTTTAAATACATCGAAAACTAATTCATCATGTACTTGAAGAAGCATTTTACTTTTATATGTTCTATTTATTAGTTTAGACTGAATATTAATCATAGCAATTTTAATTATGTCTGCTGCACTTCCCTGAATAGGAGCATTAACAGCATTTCTCTCTGCACCCCCTCTTACCACTGCGTTTGATGAGTTAATATCCTTTAGGTATCTCCTTCTACCTAGCAATGTTTCTACATATCCTTTATCTCTAGCAAATGCAATCTGCAGAGCAATATATTCCTTTAATTTAGGGTATTTGTCGTAATAGGTCTCAATTAATTCTTTAGATTCTTTTCTGGATAGATTTGTTTGGTTGCTTAGTCCAAAAGCAGAAACACCATAAATTATACCAAAATTCACTGTCTTTGCGTTAGTTCTTTGTGAATTGGTTACATTTTCAATTTTTGTATTAAATACAGCAGCAGCAGTTGATGAATGTATGTCTTCATTATTGTTGAAGGCATTAATCATATTTTCCTCGTTACTTAATGCGGCAATTATTCTTAATTCAATTTGAGAATAATCAGCTGATAATATAACGAAGTCCTTACTTCTAGGAATAAATGCCCTTCTAATTTCTTTACCCCTACTGGTTCTAATAGGAATATTCTGCAGGTTTGGATTTATACTACTTAATCTGCCAGTAGCAGCAACGGTTTGCATATATTCTGTGTGTATTTTCCCAGTGTCTTTTAATACTTCATTAGGCAATGCTCTTATATATGTGTTTTGGAGCTTAGTAAGGCTTCTGTATTCAAGAATATGCTTAACAAAATCATTGTCTTTTGCAAGATATGATAAAACATCTTCAGAGGTTGAGTATTGTCCAGTTTTTGTTTTTTTTGGATTAGATATTATTTTCATTTTATCAAATAAAACTTCACCTAATTGTTTTGGAGAGGATATATTAAATTCTTCTTTTGATTCACTATATATTATTTTTTTTGTCTTCTCTATATCTTTATCTATTGCTTTTGAGAGTTTATTTAAAAAAGCAACATCTAGATTAATACCCTCTATTTCCATACTAGCAAGTACTTTTAGAACAGGAATTTCTATTTCTTTATACAATGAAATATGTTCATTTTGCTTTAACTCTTTTTCAAGAAGTCCTTTTAATTGAAAAATTATATTGGTTTTATCAGAGAGGTTGTTAATTTTATTTTCTCCATTTATTATAGAATAATTTAAATAATTTTCAGAGATGATTTTAGTGCTATGATTAATATCAGGATTAATTAAATAGTGAGCGAGTGTTGTATCAAAAATTTCTCCTTCTATGGAGATATTATATTTAGCCAGTGATTTTATATCATACTTTAAATTTTCACTAATTTTTTCAATGGAATTATTTTCATAAAATAATTTTATTTTTTGTACTATTTTTTTGTCAATTCGATTTAAACTTAAAATATCAAGGAAATATATTTTGTTATTGCTCCAGCAGAATGATATTCCAGATAAATTAGATTCTAAAGGATTTTTGTCATCTAATAATAGGCTATAAGCAACAGAGCTTTGTTTCATTAATTTATCTAGAAAAAGATTAGCGCTTACTTTTGAATCAATAATTTGAAAGATATGAGTAACTTGATCTTTTGAAACTCTTTTAGAGAGATTTTCATTTACATTTTTTTTCTCCTGATCAAAAAGAGAAAATTGACCATGACCAGCAGTAAATGATTTTTTTTCAACAATAATTTCTTTAACAGGATCTTTTACTTTTTCAATTTTATCATGAAATATTTTATTAAAGTTTTCAGCTAATCTTCTAAATTCTAATTCTGCAAATATTTCTAATAATTTTTCAGGATTATCCAGAGATAGTTTGAATTTATTGGCATCAAAATTGACAGGGACATCTGTTATAATTGTAGCAAGTTTTTTTGAAAGTAAGCCAGCCTCGCTGTTAGCCTCTACCTTTTCTCTTAATTTCCCTTTGATTTTATCTGTATTAGACAATAGATTTTCAATACTACCATATTCTTTAAGAAACTTTTTTGCTGTTTTGTCTCCAACCCCAGGAAGTCCAGGAATATTGTCTACAGAATCACCCTTCATTGCTAAGAAATCTATTACTTGAATAGGATCATTAATTTCAAATTTATTTTTAACTTCTTCTATCCCCCATGTTTCATAGCCTCCGCCAAATAAGGGTTTATACATAAATGTTTGGTCGTTAACTAATTGAGCAAAATCTTTATCAGGGGTTACCATAAAGGTTTCAAAATTTGCTTGTTTTGCTTGTTTTGCTAATGTTCCTATTATATCATCTGCTTCATATCCTTCCTTAACCATTATACAAATTCCTAGGGCATTTAGGATTTTCTCTATATATGGAACAGCAATTTTAATCCCTTCTGGAGTTTCATCTCTATTGGCCTTATATTCTGAAAATATTTTTATTCTGTCTTGACTGCCACCTTTATCAAAGCATACAGCAATATATTCAGGATTTTCCCTTTTAATTACATCAAATAAGGAATTTGTAAATCCTAAAATTGCGGATGTATCTAGCCCTTTTGAATTAATTCTAGGGTTTTTTATAAAGGCATAATAACCTCGAAAAATTAGAGCATATGCATCAATTAAAAAGACACGTTTTTTATTACTCATATTGGTTAGAAGTTAAGAAATTACATTAATTAAGTTATGTAAGAATCAGATTTAATATTAACATTATTATTTGATTGGCATACAGTCATGCTAAATCCTTTTTGTATTGAATAACAGCCCGTATTGCCTTGTTTATTTAATGCTATGTAGCCTACTTGAAAATTTTTGTAATCACCTTTAGTTACAATTCTACTTATTGCTACTTCACATGCTTTTTGTGGAGAATGTCCTTGACGCATTAGTTCTACAATTAAGAAACTTCCAACAGTTTTAACAACTTCTTCGCCTAGACCTGTTGCCACTGCACCCCCAATTTCATTATCTACATATAATCCAGATCCAATAATTGGAGAATCACCAACTCTTCCACTCATTTTATAGGCTAATCCACTTGTAGTACAACCTCCAGAAATATCTCCATTGTTATCAATTGCTAGCATTCCAATGGTGTCATGATTTTCGATATTTATAATAGGGTTATATTTTGATGTTTTTTTCCAATTTTCCCATGCTTTTTTAGAAGCTTTAGTAAGTAAGTTTTCTTTTTTAAAACCAATGGAATAAGCAAATTCTTCAGCCCCTATACCAGCTAGCATAACATGGGGAGTATCTTCCATAACTTTTCTTGCTAGAGATATTGCATGTTTTATGTTTTTAAGAAAAATAACTGAACCACAATCTCCTTTGCTATTCATAATGCATGCATCTAATGTTACATTGCCATCTCTGTCTGGCAATCCCCCCTTTCCAACTGACTGGCCATTTTCATTAGCCTCTTCTATCATACATCCTTGTTCAACAGCATCTATTGAGCTTTGATTATTTTGTATTATTTCCCATGCTTTTTTTGTCGCATTTTTTACATCCCAAGTTGCAATAACTAGAGGAGTAATATTATTATCTAAACTATTAGGTTTTTTGTAATTTTTTGAATGAACTCTATTTGCTATACCAAGTCCTATAGAAATCAAAGATGTTTTTTTTATAAACTTCCTTCTTTGCATTATAGAAGGTTTTGTTTTGCTAAAACTTTTTGAGTTATAAAGCTATAAATAAGCAAAAATGCAAAACATAGAACAGCTATCCAATAAGATTCTTGAATAGAAAATATATCTGCTATTTTACCTTGAACAGGAGGAATTATTGCACCCCCTAAAATCATCATAATTAAAAAAGACGATCCTTGTGATGTGTACTTCCCTATTCCATTAATGCTCAAAGAAAAAATACATGGCCACATTATTGAACAAAATAACCCGCCAGTTAAGAAAGCAAACAATGCAATTTTTCCTGAAGCTAATACTCCAATTAACATTGCCAAAACTCCAAGTAGACTAAATATCTTCATAGTTGTTATTGCATTGTCTTTTGCGAGAAAAAATCCAATTATTTGAATTATAATAATAAATGAGAATATTAAAATTTCATTAGATGTTATTGGATTCCCACTAATTTGATTAACCCCTATTATTACTCCGAAAGCTAAAAATGGAACAGTACACAATAATATTTTCTTCATTTTTTCAGAAGGATTAAAAACAGTTATAGAACCGCTCCATCTTCCTATCATTAGCCCTCCCCAATAAAGAGAAATATATTTTGCAATTTCTGAATCACTCATTACTTCAAGCCCTAAAGGATTTAAGTTATTTACAGTATCACTTACATTCTTTAGTAATTCTCCCAAATTACTTTGTATTGTAACCTCAACTCCAACGTAGGTGAAAATTGCAAGCATCCCAAGACCTAATTGAGGATATTGAAGAGCACCCCATCCAGCAGCATTGTTTTGTGCTTTTTTATATGCATAATATATTAATCCAAATACAGCAACTAGACTTATAATAGAAGCTAAAAGTCTGTAGTTTTCTAATTTTTCGCCCTCCATTGAATCATACCCATCCATGTAAGTATAAAAAATCCATCCAAAACAAAGAATCATAATTACAGTTAATAAAATCAGCAGGTTTTTAGCTTTCGTCGCAGGCTCAAAACTGTCTTCATTTTTAGCATCAGGTAAATTTTTGGATACATAGAAAAATATTGCTACAGCTATAAATAATGCAGCTACACCAAGATATAGTCCTTGGATAGTATTAAGCTGAATATCTCCAGTTTTAATCAATTCATTTAATTCATCCCCAGAAATTGGGGCAGAACCAAATATTATAAAAGCAATTAATAAAGGGCCTATTGTTGTCCCAAAGGAATTAACACCTCCGGCAAGATTTAATCTATTTGAACCAGTAGCTGGGTCCCCTAAAGAAACAGCAAATGGGTTAGCTGCAGTTTGCTGAAGAGAAAATCCAAGCCCAACAATAAACAGAACAATTAGCACATAATAAAAAACCTGTGTTTCACCAAATACTGCTCCATTTACAGAAGGGATCATTATCAATGCACCTATAGCTGAAATTATTAGCCCATAAATAATCCCTCTTTTATATCCCCAATTATTCAGAACATCTTTCCCAGATTGACTAGACCAAATAAATAAAATTAATGCACCTATGTAGTAGGCTCCGTAAAATGCAAAATCTACTAATTGTGATTGAAATTGATCTATACTAAAATAGGTTTTACAAAAAGGGATAAAGACACCATTTGATGCAGCTATAAATCCCCAAAAGAAGAAAACACTTACTAATGTATAAAGAGCTGAATTATTGTTTTGATTTTTCATAATAATGATCGATAATTTATAATAATATTAAAGAAGAATAATTACTCTAAAATAATAAAAACGATTGTGTTTTATTAATCTTTTAAATTTTTTTATTTGCAATAAATAATAGAATTAATTAACATATTGATTAACATAGTTTTAACATCAAATTTTACGAAAATGTTATATTTGTATTATCTATTTACATTAAAATTTAGCTAATGGCAAAATTTGGAGATTTAATTGACGTTGAAGTTCCCGTATTATTGGAATTTTTTACAGAATGGGACGAGGCCTCTAATACTATGCATCCTGTACTTAAAGATGTTGCAGCAGCTTTGGGAGATAAGGCTAAGGTTATTAAAATAGATGTAGAAAAAAACAATGAACTTGCAGATGCATTAAGAATAAAAGGAGTTCCAACTTTAATTATATACAAGAGTGGTGAAATGAAATGGAGACAAAATGGGGAAGAAGATGCTAATACATTAATTGGAAGACTTCAGGAATATGTATAGATTATAAGAATAGATCTAGATAATCATTAAATTCTTTCATTTTGCTTTCTAAATACTCACCTTCTTCATAAGATATTAATACATCCACAAGAGATCTATACCTCTCAATATCTGTATATATTAATTCTGCATACTTATTCTTATTAGAATCTGAAATACTACTATAATATTCAAGATTCTCTTTATATTTTATAGCAATTTTTTCAAAAATCTCTCTGGCTTTATCCTTTTTATCTATTGTATAATATGAGTTAATAAAGGGAATTAAAAGAGTATAGAATCCAAAATCTTCAATAGGCATTTTTACCATTGCTAGATCTAGAATTTCTTTTGCTTTTTCATTTTCATTTTCAATGATTAATTGATCAACTAATCTAATCATATTCCCCCTGTAGGTTATACTATTCCTTCTTGATTCAGTATCATAATAGATCTCTTTTTCACCCCTTTTACCCCATTTCCATTTTTTTACCAGAGGATACATTGTGCTTGTATTTACTTGCCCCATTTCATAAGGTCTTTCAGGATCAACAGGTGTTTTAATAGGAGTTAATTTATAACAGACCCCTTCAACTTGCAGATAATCTTTCATCCATATATAGTCTTCATCTCCAAATGCTCCGCCAGTAAAATAAATTGGTCTTTTCCATTCATTGCTAGCAATTATATCAAGCATAAGAAGGCGATTTTTGTATAAGGCTTGACCTTTGATTTTTATAATTATTGAATCTACAATTTTATCAGCATCCTCTGGGCTAACTATATTATTTGATAGAGCGTTATTCTTATTTACTTTAATACTTATGTTTTCACTTGGCAAATAATTAGCATTAAGATCTTGGGATCTCAGCCCTCTTGTATCATATCCTTGCTGATCTAAAAGAGCTTTATATTTAAATCTTTTTTCATCTCTTGTAATAAAATCTAAGAAAATATTAAGGTCAAGTGTGTCATTCGTAATAGTTTCTTTTATTACATAATCACGAGTGCCATGCTTATATTTATCATGAGATAATGAGGATGGAATCGGATCACTTTCATATGCTTTTCTTTTCATTTGATCTATATACCAGTCCGTGCTGAGCAAACTGGTATTCACTACTCTAACATCAGTTCTAATACCTTCTATTTCTTGTGCGTACCAAAGTGGAAAAGTATCATTATCTCCTATGGTAAATAGTATAGCATTTGGATCACAGGATTCTAGGTAATTTACGGCCATAGC
>CENF01036056.1_pt1 | contig 10312 bp, 8 predicted proteins | sample 361291 | NCBI WGS metagenome assembly CENF01 (sample SAMEA2619399, study PRJEB7988) | marine metagenome | isolation source: saline water (ENVO:00002010), including | reverse complement strand
TTTTAATTATACATCATCATAGTGAAAAAAAAATATACATCATCAGACATTGAAGTCCTCAAAGGTATAGAGCCTGTTCAGAAAAGACCGGGCATGTACACTGATACATCTACTCCGAATCATTTAATCCAAGAACTTATTGATAATAGTGTTGATGAAGCAATATCCGGATTCTGTGATGAAATCATTATAAGGCTGCATGAGGATTATTCAGTATCTGTGGAAGATAATGGTAGGGGGATGCCTGTAGATTTGCATCCAAAACATAAAATTCCTGGTGTTGAAGTAATAATGACAAATTTACATTCGGGAGCAAAATTTTCAGAAAAAAACTATAAATATTCTGGTGGACTGCATGGTGTAGGAGTATCTGTGGTAAATGCATTATCAGAATCTTTATCATTAAAAATAATTAGAAATGGAGATAATAAAGAATATTCAATGGTTTTCAATAATGGAAAGCTTAGTAATAAACTTAAATCATCAAAGAAAATATCCAAAAAAAAACAAGGAACCACCGTGAAATTTAAAGCTGATGAGAAGTATTTTGATACTTTAGATATAAACATAAAAGATTTAACTCATCTTGTTAAAGCTAAGTCAATTTTACAGCCAAATTTGAAACTAATCTTAATTGATGAAAAATATGGAATGGGTGAACAAGAGTTTTTTCATGATGGTGATCTTAAAGAATATTTAATTAATGCAAATAATATTTCCGGAGATTATTTACCTGATAAATCTTACCATGGAACGATTGATGGTGACACCTATAAGTTAGAATGGTCTGCTTTATGGCTTTTGGAGCCATCGGACCCTCTTCAAGAAAGTTATGTTAATTTAATACCCACCGCATATGGAGGGACTCATGTAAACTCATTCAGAGCAGGCTTAATTGAAGCAATGCGTGAATTTTGTGAAAGAAGGAGTCTTTTGCCAAAAAATTTAAAACTATCTCCCGAAGATATATGGAAAAATGTTTCTTTTATTTTATCATTTAAAATGAGTAACCCACAATTCTCCGGACAAACCAAGGGAAAGCTCCAGTCTAATCATTTATCATCAATGTTAACAGCACAGTTGAAGGATAAATTTGAGTTATGGTTAAATAAACATACAGAAGTAGGGGATAGAATTGCAGAGATTGCAATTAAAAATGCTCAGGCACGTTTATTATCATCTACCTCAGATTCAAAGAAAACAAACACAAAGTCTATCCTATTACCAAGTAGATTATCTGATTGTACTTCTAAGGATAGTTCAGTATCAGAGCTATTCCTTGTTGAAGGAGATTCAGCTGGAGGCTCGGCTAAACAAGCAAGAGATCGGTCTTGTCAGGCTATTCTTCCATTAAGAGGTAAAATTTTAAATACGTGGGAATTATCTTCAGATAAAATCCTCGATTCCAAAGAGGTAAAAGATATTAGTGTATCAATAGGAGTGGATCCTGGATCAGATGATATAAGTAAATTGCGTTATGGCAAGATATGTATTTTAGCTGATGCTGATTCAGATGGATTGCACATTGCTACACTATTAACTGCTCTTTTCTATAAACATTTCAAATCATTAATAGAATCGGGACATATTTATATAGCTAAACCTCCATTATTTAGAATTGATTATAAAAAAGAAACACATTATGTTGTTGATGAAAATGAAAAAGTTAAATTACTTAAAAAACTTAAAATTGATGATAATCATCCTCAAGTTTCTATAACTAGATTCAAAGGTTTGGGTGAAATGAATCCTACACAATTGAGAGATACGACATTGTCTAAGAAATCAAGAAAACTTATTGAGTTGACAACATCTTCAGGCAATAAAGACACAATCTTAATGGACATGCTTTTATCTAAAAAGAAATCACCTGATAGAAAAATATGGCTCGAAAAAAAAGGAGATCTCGCTCAGATTGATTAAGATATGGATATAGATTTAGAAAAAATAATAAAAGACTCCGATAAAACCATAGAAAGACTTCCTGTCAAAGATTTTTCCGAAAGGGCTTATTTAAACTATTCTATGTATGTAATTTTAGATAGAGCTTTACCTAATATCTCAGATGGATTAAAACCAGTACAGAGAAGAATCTTATATGCAATGAACGAACTTGCACTAACATATACTTCAAAATTTAAAAAATCAGCTAGAACTATTGGTGATGTTTTAGGAAAATTTCATCCCCATGGAGACACTGCATGTTATGAAGCAATGGTTATGTTAGCTCAAGACTTTTCTTATAATCACCCTTTTATTGAAGGACAAGGTAACTGGGGTACACAAGATGATCCAAAATCATTTGCAGCAATGAGATATACAGAGTCTAGGCTTACAAGATTTTCTAATATCTTTCTTGATGAAATTAATATGGGTACCGTTAAATGGGCGCCAAATTTTGATGGGACACTAGATGAACCTAAAACATTACCATCTAAAGTACCAAATATTTTAATCAATGGAAGTTCAGGAATCGCGGTCGGAATGTCTACAGACATACCTTCTCATAACTTGAAAGAAACTCTTGATGCAGTTATAGCTCTTCTGGATAAACCAAAATTATCGATAAATGATTTACGGAAAATTATTCTTGGCCCTGATTTTCCAACAAAAGGAGAGCTACTATTAAATGAATCAGAGTTGGAAGAGATATATAAATCAGGGACAGGGAATGTAAAACTTAGAGCTACATATAAAGTTATTGGCAAAGAAATAATAATCGATTCTATTCCATATCAAGCAAATACAACTAAAATAATCGAACAAATACAAGATCAAATATATCTCAAAAAATCAATATTCATAAGTAGTGTGCTCGACGCTTCCGATCAAGACAACCCTGTTAGAATTCTACTAAAAACGAAAGGTAGAAGTTATAATCCAGCAGATATTATGTCCCATTTATTCTTTACCACTGATTTAGAAAAGAGTCTGAGAGTAAATCTAAATATGATAGGTTTAGATGGAAAGCCGCAAGTAAAAAATCTACATCAAATATTATCAGAGTGGATTAAATATCGACTGAGCACTATCAAAAATAAATTATCATGGCAATTAGCTAAGATAAAAAGACGCATTCATATTTTGGATGCTTACATTATTGTGTACAACAATTTAGATAAGATTATAAAAATAATTAGGAATGAGGACGATCCTAAGAAAAAACTTATCAAACTGTTTAAGTTTTCAAATGAACAATATGAAGCAATTATTAATCTGAAAATTAGAAATCTGGCTAAGCTACAAGAAAAAAATATTATTAATGAATTGAAAGAATTAAAGACTAACGAGAAGACAATTACATCATTATTAAACTCTAAAGCTAGACTTAAAACATATTTAAAATCAGAATTAAATGAGATAATAAAAAACTTTTCAAGAGAGAGAGGAACAAAAATATCCAATGGCATCTCATCTAAGGCTATAGAAGTTAAGCAAATAATCACGTCTGACCCTATAACATCTGTCTTATCAAAAAATGGATGGATTAAGTTTTCTAGAGGACACGATATTTCAAAAAAACAGTTCACTTTTAAAACAGGTGATGAATATTTATTACACGAACAAACTTACACTGATAGACCATTGGTATTTATCGATGAATTAGGATATGTCTATAATTTAGATTCCATAAACATAGCAATTTCAAGGGGACAAGGTGATCCTTTGAGCAAGTATTTTCAAATACAGGATGGTATTCATATTGTGGGGATGCACTCTTTAACTGAAAATTTATGTATATTAACCATGACAAACCTTGGGTATGGGTTTATATGTTTACATGATGATCTTATTGTCAAAAATAAAAAAGGTAAAACTCTTCTTAGAACTAAAGATTCTTATGCTATTAAATCTAATAATGTTGATCTCGATAATGATACGCATTATCTAATAATTACTAGTGATAACTATATGATTATTAGTTCATTGAAAAAAATACCAATATTATCTAAAGGTAGGGGTGTCAAACTTATCAACATCCCTAAATCAAGTAATGAAACCATTGTTTTTTCAGGTGTATTACGAAAAGGACAGTCTTTGTTATTTAGTTATGATACTAAAAGAAGCAAAAAATTAGACTATGATGATCTTAGCCCGTTTATTATGGAAAAAAATAGAAGAGGTAAGAAAATTGATAAAAAGTTTTTGCTTGAAAAAGGTAAAACAACCTATAATATTGAATAGAGGAATAATATGAAACGCATTTTCTTTTTTATAATAACAAACATTGCAATACTGCTGGTATTGAGTATATTCCTCAGCCTTACTGGTTTTACGGGCATTTTACAAAGCAATGGTGTAGACCTAGATTATGATTCATTAATGCTATTTTCTCTAGTATTTGGCATGGGTGGCTCCTTTATTTCATTGTATATGTCTAAATGGATGGCAAAGCGTATGGCTGGTGTGAAAATCATCAATGAGCCTTCCAATGAATTTGAAAAATGGTATTTCAATGTTGTCAAAAAGCATTCTCAGATATTAGGTATAAAAATGCCAGAAATCGGTATTTTCCCGTCTGAGGGACCTAATGCTTTTGCCACTGGTGCCTCAAAAAACAGTTCTTTGGTTGCTCTTAGTTCTGGATTAGTAAATAGTATGAATAAAAATGAGATAGAGGCCGTCATAGGACATGAAATGAGTCATATAGCCAATGGTGACATGGTAACGCTCAGTCTCATACAAGGAATTGTTAATGCTTTCGTTATATTTTTCTCTAGAGTGATAGGACATTTTGTTGATAGAGTTATTCTAAAAAATGATAGAGGTTATGGAATAGGTTATTTCTTTACGGTAATATTCGCCCAAGTCGTACTTGGAATACTTGCTTCAACAATTGTTTGTTGGTATTCAAGACGTAGAGAATTTCGTGCAGACTATGGAGGTGCACAATTAACCTCTAAAGAATCAATGATTAGTTCCTTGAGAGCCCTAGAGAGATTTTCAGCAGCTAAGTTACCAGATCAAATGTTAGCCTTTGGAATCTCAAATAAAGGACAGACATCAACTTTACAAAAACTTTTTTCGACTCATCCTCCATTAGCTAAGAGAATACAGCAGTTGCAAGAAACAGAGATTATTGCATATACTGATGAACAACAAGCAAGTTAATGGCTGATAACTCTGCCCTCCTTAAAAATGGAAATAAGATACTCATTGAAAATGAGCCATATCTGGTTATAGAAAATGACTTTGTTAATCCAGGGAAAGGTCAAGCTTTTACTAGAGTGAAGATTAGAAATCTACTAAATAAAAAAATTTTAGAAAAAACAATAAAAATTGGAGAGTCTATTCAAGAAGCTGATGTATTGAATACAAAAATGCAATTTCTGTATAAAGACAACGAAACATATTTTTTCATGAATCTAGAAACATATGAACAGTCTGAGGTCATTAGTGATATTCTAGATGAAAATTCCAAATGGTTAATTGATGGTGATGAATGTGATGTAATAATATGGAATAATAAAATTATACAAGTAGATCCACCAAAGTTTGTCAATGTAACTATTAAATCCACTATTGATGCAATTAAAGGTGACACCGTATCATCAACATTGAAGGAAGCAGAGTTAGATAATGGACAAACCATAATGGTCCCTATTTTTATTAAAGAGGGTGAACAAATACGAATTGACACTGAAAATAATGAGTATTCTTCCCGAGTAAAGTCATGACAAGCATTAAGAATAAAAAAAAAGCAGCTCAACAAGCTTTTCAAGATGCTAAAGTAAGAAAAAATGCTAAAATTATTTCCGTATTATTTTGGTTTGGGGCTAGTCTATATATCTATTCTAATGATGTTGGATTCTCAGATGTTTACTCTTGGAAACCTTTTGTATTTTTTATTATAGGACCTATTTTTTCAGCTTTAGTATTTGGAAATATTATTTATTATCTTCAAAAAATAATAGAAAAATCTTTGATTACACTACTTGCGCCTAGAAGACCAGAATTAATACCTCCTCTAATAGTTGTAATATTCTTTTGTTCTTTAGTAGCTATATTTCTAGCAATATTTGAATTTACTAAATTACTCCAGTTCATTCTACATTAATAATGGATAGAAATTTTGAACTAAATGAAGATTTTAAAGAAATAATATCTTTATTTGAAAAATCTAACAAAAATATCTTTATTACAGGAAAGGCTGGCACTGGCAAATCTTCATTAATACGTTATATCAAGAAAAACTCTAAAAAAGAAATAGTAATCTTAGCTCCAACAGCTATAGCTGCCTTGAATGTAGATGCTAAAACGATTCATTCATTTTTTAATTTACCATTCCATGTTATTACTGATCATGATATTAAAAAACACTACAACAAGAGATTAATAAATAGAATAGATGCTATTTTAATCGATGAAGCATCTATGTTGAGACCAGATATTATAGATGCTATAGATTTGACACTTCAACTTACAAAGGGCAATAAAAGGCCTTTTGGGGGTATTCAGATTGTTCTAATAGGAGATTTATATCAATTACCACCAGTCATCACGAATGACGAAGAGGATGTTATGAATAAACTATATCCTGATGGCCATTTCTTTTTCAATTCTAATGTAATTAATAAGATTGATTTAATCAAATTTGAACTCAAACATGTTTATAGACAAAGTGATGAGGAACTTATTAGCTTATTAGACAAAGCTAGAAATGCTACCTTAAATAATAATGATTTAGAAATATTTAATGAACGAGTGGTAGAAGATGATTTTATTGCGTCAGAAGAAATATTAACTTTATCTACTAACAATTATAAAGTTAATACAATCAATAGTATTAATTTGAGAAACATAGATTCAAAAGAATATGTATATGAAGCTGAACTTGATGGACAATATTCTGGTAGCCCAGTTGACAAAAGTCTCAAATTAAAAGTCGGCGCACAAGTTATGTTGGTCAAGAATGGAGCTAACTGGGTTAATGGCACCCTAGCAACAATAGATAAGCTTTCAAACACAGAAATCCATATTAAAGTTAAAGGAAAAGTATATAAATTAGAAAAAGAGAAATGGGAAAGATTTGAATATAAAATATCAAATAATAAAATAATAACTTCGGTTAGTGCTACTTTCACACAATACCCTTTAAAGTTAGCTTGGGCCGCTACTATACATAAATGTCAAGGGCAGACTTTTGAAAATATTATTATAGATATGGATTTTGGAGCTTTTGCTCATGGTCAAACATATGTTGCCTTGAGCAGGGTGATGTCTTTAGATGGACTTTACTTAACTAAGTCTCTGAAGACTTCTGACTTTATTTTTAATTCCCAAATTAGAAACTTCCTATCTTATTAAATAATATAAATTAGATGTTATTAGAAATTATATAAAAACCATATATGAGTATTACGATATTTAATATCTTATAAAAATATTCATTATTAATACTTTTATAAAATCTTTGAGAAATATAAAAACATATAACTGGAATAAATAAATAATATAATATATATAAATCTAAGGATTTATGAAATAAATTTACAAATAGTAATTGTACAATACCAAGGATTAAGTAGCCGCTAGCAATATTATACCTTATAGAAACCTTCTTTGTACTCATGTTTGTTGCAATCAATGTTAAAAAACTTCCTCCGAGATTTGTTAAACCATGTATGAACCCTAGTAATACTAAACTAATTTTTATTTTACCAGTATTATTATTAAATATGATTTTATTCTTATCTTTTAATAAATTAACCAAAGAGAAGACTATAATTGTTACAGACATTAGTATGATAAAATTAATTTTATTTTGATAATTTATTAAAAATATTAATGACAATATTAGTGAGGGCATACAGTATATAATCAATTTAGTCTGAAAGTCTCTATTATGCTCTTTGCTAAATATTATTTGCAAAAGACTTATGGTAATTGAGAAAGGTAATAATATATTGATAACATCGAAAAAACTATAACCTATTAGTAAAAAGGCAGGTGTTCCAAAAACTAATAAACCTACTCCAAATATAGATTGGAATATAGATAATATAAAAATTAAGATTAATTCAAAAGTATCCATATAATTATTAAGACAACTTCCTAGAATTGATGCTAGTTTTGGATAATTTATCAACTCCTTTATTATTTAAATCAAATTTCCATCCATGTCTGGGACAGATGAGATAATTATCTGAATTAATTTCAGCATTACATAGATCTGCCCCGTTATGTGGACAGTATCGATTGATTTCAAATATTTCACCATTTTTATTTTTAATTTCTACTCTTTCATTCGATATATTATGAGTAAGAATAAAATTCTCTCTTATATTTTCAACGTCTGAAAAAAGAAACATATTTAGATCATTATTAAATATATCTGGCTCTCTTAAAACTTTCGCTCTTAAAGATAAATAAACATTCTGCCATCTTTCATCAGAGTGCATTAGAGCAAAATATTTTTTCTCGGCCATAATCTCTTCAAATGGAAGATTATATTCAAACGAAGTCAATATTTTCTTATTTGATAAATCTATAAATATTTTATTCTTATTTAGATAATCTTTATTATCAAATTTATTTGCAAAATTAAATATTAAAACAGGGGCATTGATAATATCTATATCTTGTATTCTCTCTAATCTCTCAATTATTGATTTTTCTAATAAACTTCTATCAAAAGTAATATCTAATTGTTGCCATATATCAATAGTATCTTTTTTATACTCCTCTATTTGTTTAAGGCATGATGGAGGTTCAATTGGCTTTATTCTGTTGTCATCAAGATATGCTCCAGGCTCTAGGTATAATGTATTATTTATAGAATTATTCTTTAAGTAATCATTAAGATAGTTTTGATGTATAAAAATATTATCTATACCATAAGATAGATTATCTTCTAAATATGGAAATATCGCCGGACCAGCTGCTGGTAGAAAATATTTTGGTTTTAATTCACTAACTCCTCTTAAGACACTATTTAATTTATTAGCAACTTTTTCAGACGAAATTTCTTTTTTTCTTTTAGATGAAAGAATGAAATTAGAAGGATGCCAGGTTGCTCCTGAGAACTGTACTGAATAATAGTCAATCTTTTCATTGATTTCCTTAAGTCTATCAAAAATCTTACAATCATTTTGATTGAAGAAGTTGAATTCATCTGTCGCTATAAGTAAAGCAGAATCATGATTTATGCCAATATGACTTATATAGGGCTTCACCCAAAAATGTTTATTTAAATAGACTTTCTCAGTATCTTTTATTTCAATTACCTTGAGATTAAGACTCGAACAGTCATTTTTAAAGAATTTATCTTTATAGCTCGGAATAAGGATTGTAGCATCTTTTCTTACTTTAGATAAAAACCTCTTATCATAGTGATCTTGATGTTCATGAGAAATAAAGATATTCACATCATCATAAATATTTATAAGATTTAAAATATCATCTTGTAGATTATGGTTTTTTGGATATTGGAACCAACTACCAAAGAAAGCACCTGATTTAGAAAACCATGGGTCTGTAATCAGCAGCGTTTTGTTTGATTCTATGCTGAAACAATTATGTCCCCAAAACTTTAAGTTCTTCTCTATTTTATTAGTCATAATTATCCCATTCCGATATAGAAGCTATTGTACTATAATAAATACATGTTTATTAAGAAACTTCTTAAAAATACTATAAAAGAAACTCTTGGTTTTTTTTACTATAATTTATATCGTAAATTCACTCAAACTCCTGGTAATAGAGCGTTAATCTATCATGCTTTTGGATCTAAATATAAACATGATACATATGGTTTCAGTATTGATGTAGCGCAGTTTAAAGAACATATCAAATTTTACACCGACAACTATAATATAATAAATATCAATGAATATAAGAATTATGACAAAGATACGTTGTCAATTACTATTGACGATGGTTATAAAGACAACTTAGATGCTATTGAGATATTGAATAAATATAATATACCTTTTACATTATATGTAACAATCAGCACTTTAGACACCCAAGGTTATCTATCTACTGAGGATATTAAATCTTTGTCTTGCTTAGATAATTGTGAAATTGGAAGTCATTCTTATAATCATGTTAGGCTAGATACAATAAGTAATGAAAAAATATTTTTTGAATTATCGGAAAGTAAAAAAATAATTGAAAATATGATTGGAAATAAAATATCAGGAATCTCTTACCCGCATGGCTCATATAATCAATATGTTTTGGATATATTAAAGACAGTAGGCTATGATTATGCAGCATCTAGTATTAAGGGAAAAAATACCACAAAAACAAATAAATATTTATTAAAACGATCAGAGATTATAAAATCAGACTCTTTATCAACTATAAT